>Ga0209164_1001117_pt1 | contig 39415 bp, 21 predicted proteins | sample MTBNYHSulfiMetaG_FD_187458 | JGI IMG/M metagenome (GOLD analysis project Ga0209164, IMG submission 187458) | Enrichment culture microbial communities from rom New York Harbor, USA that are MTBE-degrading - MTBE-NYH (New York Harbor Sulfidogenic)... | ecosystem: Environmental > Aquatic > Marine >... | reverse complement strand
TTTTGAGCATAAACATATTTGATAAGGACCCTCTATATCAGCTGTTTAGTAAACCTAATCTGCAATATTTCAAAGAACAAAATTATAACCAATTGAAATTATTTGACTTATAACGAAACGCTAGTGTAAAATTATATATAATAAATATTGATATAAATTTTATAACCTGAATTTATTCTGAAGATATATGACAATTCTATTCCTCATTATTATCTGTGCATTGTTAGTAATAAATATAGCACTGGTTCTTCTGCTCCGTCCAAAATCTATTGGCAATATCAATGAACTAAATACAAAGCTGAATGATCTTCTGGGTGTCCTTTCCCGCATAGAATCAGGCATTAAAGAGGATTTCAGGATAAACCGGGAAGAGAGTTCCAGAATGGCGAAAGAAAACCGGGATGAGTTATCTGCAAGTATCAGGCTATTTTCAGAAAACAATTCAAATACCCTGGACAAAATTGGCAAAGACCTGCAACAGAACCTTAAAGAACTTACACAACAAGCTAAGAAGGACAGCGCTGAAATGAGGGAATCAATAGTGAAATCATTCAGGGATTTCCAGGAAGCTTTTGATAAGAATGTTAAATCCTTTAATGATCTTCAGAAGGAAAAATTTGCCCGGATGGAGGAAAAACAAAATAAGCTGGTTGAAAGCACAGAGAAAAAACTGGAACAGATGCGGGAAACAGTGGATGAAAAGCTGCAAAAAACCTTAAATGAACGGTTGGGACAATCATTTGAAACTGTAGGGAAACAATTACAGGCGGTCCAGGAAGGATTGGGAGAAATGAAAAACCTGGCACAGGATGTAGGGGGTCTGAAAAAAGTCCTGAGTAATGTTAAAATGCGTGGAGGCATCGGAGAGGTGCAACTTTCCATGTTGTTGGAGCAAATCCTTGCTCCCGACCAGTATGAAGAAAACGTTAAAACGAAACAAGGAAGCACTGAAGTGGTTGAATTTGCACTGAAACTACCCGGGAAGGATGATAGCCGGTCTGTTGTCTGGCTCCCTATTGATGCGAAATTTCCAAAAGATGTTTATGAACAGTTACAATCTGCCTATGATACAGGAGAAACAACCCGGATTGAAACCGCACAGAAAAATCTGGAAATTACCATCAGGAAAATGGCAAAGGATATTCATGAAAAATATATTGATCCGCCCGGCACAACTGACTTTGGTATTATGTTCCTTCCATTTGAGGGGATTTATGCAGAGGTGGTACGGAAAGCAAGTCTGCTGGAAGATCTTCATAGAAATTATAAAATTGTGGTCACAGGCCCCACCACCCTGGCTGCAATTCTCAACAGTCTTCAGATGGGCTTTCGTACATTAGCTATTCAGAAGCGTAGCAGTGAAGTGTGGAATGTGCTGGCTGCCGTGAAAAAAGAATTTGAAAACTTTAGTGGTATGTTGGGAAAAGCCCAGAACAATATCCAGACCGGGCTGAACCAGCTTGATGATGTGATGGGTAAGCGCACTCGTGCTATACAGCGTAAATTAAGAGGGGTGGAAGCCCTGGGCGAACCGGAAGCAAAGCTGATATTACCGGAAGTAAATGATGAAGAGGTAATTGAAGATGAGGAAAATGAGAACCCCTAAAAAAGAATAAAATTCATTTTGCCAATCAAAATATCTGACTTATATTTGCAACCGCTTTTGGGAGCTTAGCTCAGCTGGTTCAGAGCATCTGCCTTACAAGCAGAGGGTCGTAGGTTCGAATCCTACAGTTCCCACTTAATAAACCCCAATATATCTACTGTTGGGGTTAATTTTTTTTATATGTATTACGTTTATATTATTTATTCCTGAAATCCGAAAGGTCTTTTTTCTATTTAATTTTTCCTGTATTCTTCCAAAAAATTTTATTCTAACGCTGATTTTTCCCCTGTATTTCCATTAATATAAAAAAACATGTAACCATTTCATTTATGGCCGACAGGGCTGTCTCATAAGTCAATTTTTTATTATGATGGATAAATTTCAAAATAAATATCGGATATCATCCACGCGGTTGCAAAATTGGGATTACCGTTGGCATGGGGTATATTTTATTACAATATGTACCAAATTCAGAAAACATTATTTTGGGGAAATTATCAATGGTAAAATGGTTTTGTCACCTGCAGGTATAATTGCAGATATTTTATGGCACGACATTAAAAACCATACAATAAATATAGAATCAGGCGAATTTGTGGTGATGCCAAACCATATTCATGGGATATTGATATTTAACGTGTATTATAAAAATGATGGGGACAGGGATAACGGTAAAAACCACGACGACGGGGATGGAAACAATGGGGATGGGAAGGACGGTATTGGCGTACAGACAGGGCATGCCCTGTCTCTACAACCCACGATACCATCGCAACCAACGATAAAAACAATAAAAACAATACCACCCCACCCATCCCACCCGATAAAATCCATTGAACACAAAACCATTGGGCAACAACGGTTCCAAAATATTGGTAAAAATTCGGTGTCGTCAATTATCGGTTCCTATAAAGCGGCGGTAACCAAACACATCCATCGGTTGGGATTTAAAATTGAATGGCAGGAACGGTTTTATGAACATATTATTCACGATAATGCCGAACACCAACGTATTCAGAATTATATCCTCAACAATCCGGCCAAATGGGAAAAGGATAAACTTTTTAGTACCTGGAAACATCAGGTTGAATAACCTGTCCCTCCTCAGGAGGAAAACCTCTATAATTTATTAATAATTGTTTGGCTTCTGTAACCGCTCAATGCGAACACTGTCGTCGATCCTGTAATCCCGGTTGCGTTGGCCGCTACCATGGAAGATTCATATTAAAATAATTAATAAATAGGGGGGTAAAATGTGGTTTTTAGAAAAAACGTAATTATATTTATGTCAAACAATGGCGCCAGAAAAATAGGTTTTTAGAGGTGGCCATATATAATTTCACTTTTGTAATAAATATTATTTAACGAGCTTTTAAGAAAAGGTAATGATCATGAAAAAATTACTGCTGATAGTAACTATTTTTACTTTGGTTGTTTTATTTAAAGTAAATACATCTCATGTTATTGACAATCCTCTGGAAATTGCAGATGGTCCGCGATTTTCCGTCATAGACTGTACCGATCAAACAACAGTTTCAGATGAGTATTATTTTAATATTACAACTACTTGCAGGTCTATATTTTTCCCTGAAAAAAGGATACTTTTCCCGGCAGATGCCCAGGCTGCAAAGGCTATATGGTACGCCCGCCCGGGTGACGGGTGTACCTTCATAAATTTCAAGGGTGACATGTATGGTTATTTTGGTGACGCTACATGCCAAAAAGGCGTTGATCCACCGGAATTCGGGTTATTAAGCCGACTTGGGTGCTATATCGATGATATCGATGATTTCGAAGACCCGACAGTGGGCGACGATCGACCGCCTTTAACATTTCTCACCGTCGCGGATGATAAAACACCATCAGGGCAAATCATAGACCATTTAATCAATGGTACGAGTGATAAAACTGCTTTTTTCTCACATCTTGGCAATGCAGGGGGTCTGAGTATCGGCGATTGGCTTATTCTTTTCAGCAACTACGTCAATTCAGGTTGGCCATCAAAAATACATAATTCAACCGTATACCGTTCAGATGACGGTCAGGTGTTTTATAATCGCGTAGGGACGCTGGCAAAAGAGGAAGGCACCCGCAATGAACCTGATTTGACAAACGCTTTTTTGCATATATGGGACGGGGAAGCAGTGCGGTTTCTTGCGCCGCGTGTCTGCCAGACGTTTTTTGATTCAACGAACAGGCCAATCAAGACTTCTTCATATTTTACCAAACTAACAGACCCTGAAGGCAGGTTGATGTATCAAAACAATGAACCTGTGCCAGATTTAGAAACGTTGTATGCCTATGTTTACGGGCAGGATTTGGAACACACAAACCCAAACATACAGGATCCCTCAAATGGGGTGCTGGTCGCACGGGTTAAGGTGCGGGAGAAAGGCGTATGGTTAAATGAAGGCAACTCACCCATCATGAACGCAGATCAATGGAATTACTGGGACGGGTCCAAATTTCAAAGCGACCTGCAGACAGCGCAGCCCATAACGCCCCTGAGAAGCGAAGATGAGGTGATAAAATACACGCAAACGTCAGACGTTCAGTATTCCCCGCATCATGGTAAATTCTTTATGCTGCAAACAGAAGTAAACGCGGCATATGCTTTGTGCGTTTTGGATTCATGGTTAGACTGGATTTGCCGGATAAGCTTTCTTGAATCTGCTACACCCTACGGACCATTCACAAATCGACAGTTAATCTGGGAGGGAAGCCACGCGGGCTTAGATGCAATGCCAGATGATGCTGCAATATTTGGAATACTTCCAGATAAAATCATAGCAACCATTTCAGCAAATTGGCTAAGAGAAAACCAAAGTGAGGAATTACGTTATCTGCCTTATGCCATGCCGCAAACAGGATACGGTGCATATTTTGCCAGCATACCTATCGAAGAAAAATAATAAATGAAAAGACCATGATATTTTTTCTTCCTAGTATATTTTTTAATCATCCATTTTCTTTTCTTTGTAATGAAAAATTATTCTAATAAAAATTTTCATTCAATAACTTTATTACCGGAGGCTTTAAATATGAATATTCCTGAGCAGGATGCAGGTGTTGTCGCTTACGGTTTAAAAACCGGGATCATCACATCTGACGACAATATCATTGAAGTGATCAAAAGAACTATCAGAAAAAATCCTGATGCAGTCAGAAATAATGATATTCTATGTGTTACCGAATCCGTAGTAGCAATAACACAAAAGAACATTGTCCGACTGGAAGAAGTCTCAGTCCAGATAAGAAACAGACTTAAGCTTAAGGTAAATTCAACCATCGGTATCGTTCACCCTATCTTATCCAGAAACCGGTTTTCAATGCTTCTGAAAGCTATCGCCAAGGCTGTTCCCAAAGGGAAAATCATCATCCAGTTAAAATTTCCATGCGATGAACAGGGTAATCCGGTTATTGCAAAAGATACCCTGAAAAAGTTAAACAAGTGCTTTGATGATGTCATTACCACAGATGAACTGGGCAAAAACAGGTTGTTGCACCCGGAAACCGGAATGGACTATATTGATTTTTATGAAAAAATTGTTTCGGAAATAGGTTGCGATGTTGAAATATATCTCGCCAATACGGTTGAATCCATAGTAAATAAAAAACCCGATGGCATCATTGTAAGCAATGTCCATGACAGGTATGATCTCCTTGAAGAAATCAGGGGAGCCGGATTCAAGAATGTCATTACTCTACAGAATATCTGCTCAGACCCGGGAAAGAAGGTGTATTCGGATTTTGGTCTCCTGGGTTCAAATATCCTGGATCCGGTTAATGAACAATTGAAATTGTGCCCCAGAGAACCGGATAAGGTCTGTGAAGAAATCAAACATATGATCGGTGATGAATTCAATAAAAATATTGAAGTTATCATTTACGGTGACGGTGCTTATAAAGACCCGGAATCGGGGATATTCGAACTAGCCGATCCGGTATCATGTTTTGGGTGTACCAATGGCATAAAAAACAGGAACAGGATCGGTGTTAAAACCAAGTACCTTATGCAGAAACTTTATAACGAAGGCAGATCAAGGGAAGAGATAGAGAAGATCATTGAAGAAGAAGCAAAAAAGTTTGTTGAAAAACAGGAGAAAAATGGATTCAGCGCCCAGGGAACAACACCCAGAAAAATTGAAAACCTTGTAGCCTCACTTGCAGACCTTGTATCAGGAAGCGGGGACGCAAACACACCACTGATCATTGTACGGGGTTTTATTTAGCTGATATTTTAATAATTTATTCTTTTATTGCGTATGTCATTACTAATCAAAACTTTGCGCCTTTGCGCCATTGCGTTTTATTTAAATTTAACAAACTGTTATTATACAAAACAATTTGGAAAATAAACTGAGAAGTGTATATTTACTATTTATCAATTTTTAATAAAATTATAGGAGAAACTACTTATGACTGAACAAAACCTGATCTACCGTGGAAAGTCGAAAGATGTATATAGTATTACCGAAGGTACCTATGCAGGTAAGTACCGGCTGGTTTATACTGATAAAGCAACTGGTTATATGGAAAACGGGAAACCCGTTTTTGATCCGGGATATGACTTTGTTGTTGGTGAAATTCCCGGAAAAGGAGCAATTGCCTGCAGATTTGCCACTCATTTCTTTAAACTTTTACAAAAACACAGGATCCCTTCCCATTATATTGATACAGTTAACGATAATGAAATGATCGTGGAACCGGCTATTCCACTGAGTATGCCTGCTGAATCACCCGAATTTGCAGGATCTGCCCCCCTGGTAAACCTGGAATTCACCTGGAGAAACAATGCAACAGGAAGCTTCTGGAGAAGATACCCCTTTGTACAACCCTGTAAAAACCTGCATAAAGTAGTGGAAGCATGGACAAAAGGAGAAACCGATATCCTTATTACATTTGAAGCCCTGGAAGCCGCAGGAGCCATGAATAAAGATGAAATTAACACAAGTATTGAACTTGTGAAAAATATCGCTGAGATTGTTACCATGGAATTCGCATCAAAAAACCTCCATGTCATTGATGGCAAATTTGAATTAGGCCGGTTGAAATACGGAGATGGAAAGATTGTCATAATTGACGAAATATCCCCTGATGTTTTACGTGTTTGCCAGGGATATACTCCCGGGGAAAATGGAAATTGCAATGTCTATAAACAATGTGTGGTCACAAATTATACCGACGGAAAAAGAACTATTAAAAACAAAAACCAGGTCAAAGCAGCTGATTTTATTAATATTTTTCTATAACAATAGTTCGTTAAATTTAAATAGAACGCAAAGGCGCAAAGGCGCAAATTATTGATTATTAATAACATACGTAAAATAAGAATAAATCATTAAAATATTAATTATCAGTGTGTTATAAAAATATAACGAATTATTAATATAACTGACTTATGCAGAATATTATTCCCCAAATCCGTAAAGATCTGGTCCTGGCCAGTGATGAAAAAACCCGGAAATCAGGTCAGAATTTTTTTAAGGAAAAAGTGAAGATTTATGGCGTAAAGACAGCTGTTGTCAGTAAAATTGGTAAAGAGTCTTTTAAGATCATTAAAAACCTGCCAAAAAATGATATCTTCACATTGTGCGAAGAACTCTGGAGATCAGGATATCTCGAAGAATCCTTTATTGCCTGCAACTGGTCGTATTACGTACACAAAAAGTATACACCCGAAGATTTTATTATTTTCGAAAAATGGGTTGACTCCTATATTACAAACTGGGCATCATGCGACACATTTTGTAATCATACTGTCGGAGAATTTGTTGAAATGTACCCGGAATACCTGTCAGATCTGAAAAAATGGGCTCTTTCAGTAAATCTCTGGATGCGGCGTGCTTCGGCTGTTTCACTCATTGTACCGGCAAGAAAAGGCTTGTTCATTAAAGATATTTTTGAAATTGCTGATATTTTATTACATGATAAAGAAGATCTTGTGCAGAAAGGATACGGATGGATGCTGAAAGTCACAAGCCAGGTACATCAGAAAGAAGTATTCGATTATATAATGCATAGGAAAGCATCTATGCCACGCACAGCCTTGCGTTATGCAATTGAAAAAATGCCTCCTGATCTCAAAACAAAAGCAATGCTTAAATGAGCTGGCCGACCATCCCCTCCCCTTCAATAAGTTTAGGTTATAAATTCTGATATTCTTTCATAAATGTTTGAAAAAATTAAACTCTGGTACAGGGCTGCCCAATATAAAAATAAATATGACAAGGGTGGTATAGCTTATTTAAATTCAGTAATTAAAGAAAATAATACCGTGATTGATATTGGGGCACATAAAGCTGGTTATACTTACTGGATGAAAAAGAGGCTCAAAAATTCAGGAAAAATATACACTATTGAGCCGCAGGTTAAACTTTATGCATATATCAAAAAGTTAAAATCTACCTTAAAATGGGATAATGTAACAGTTGAAAATCTCGCATTATCAGATAAAGAAGGGAAAGTAAAGCTCTTTATCCCCCTTCATAAACCTAAAGAGTTTTCTTCTCCCGGAGCCACTATACTGGGAAATATAAAACAACAAGTCACAGGTATAACTGAAGAAGTGAAAACGGAAACTCTTGACTCATTCTGTAACAGGCATAAAATCACACCTGATTTTCTGAAAATTGATGTTGAGGGCCACGAACTCAAAATATTCCGGGGTGGTATCCGTACATTGAGAAACTGTAAACCAAAAATATTGGTAGAAATTGAATCCCGTCATGTCGGAAAGCAAGTACTGCTGGAAACATTTAAATTTATGACGGAGTTGGGATATAAGGGTCATTTCATTTCCGGTATGGAACGGATCCCCATTGAATCTTTTTCAATTGAAAAACACCAGAATCTCCTGGATATGAAGAATTACTGTAATAATTTCACCTTTGAACCCTTTTTTTAAACAGCGTTTTCTATATAGTAAGGTTATCTGGATTGTTTTGAGACAACAGCTTTGAGCAGATCAGCTATCGCCAGGTGTCCGTTTTGCTTTGCAAATGTTTCAGCATCATCACCGTCTTTATCCTTCAGGGCAGGATCTGCTTTGTACTCCAGCAGTATTTTTACCACATCTGCCTGACCTTCTGCAGCAGCAAACATTAATGCTGAGAATTGTTCACTTTTATCCACTATATTAGGATCTGCTCCATTATCAAGAAGGAGCCTGACAGTTTCAGCAAAAGGCCCTGTGGAAGCATAAATCAGAGCGGTTCGTCCTGAATAATCCCGGATATTTACCTCGGCACCTTTCTCAAGAAGAATTTTAACAATATCATGATGCCCGTTGAATGCAGCTAACATCAATGCACTCCTTCCTTCCTCATCAATGGCATTTACATTAATGCTTCTATCCATCTTCTTAACCAGCTCTTCCTTATTTCCGGAAAAAGCAAATTCCATTAATGTAAGCTCATTCACTGAATCAGCTTTTTCATTTGATATACCCAAAGATGAAACTGGTATTTCTTTCTCTTTGTTTTGTGTGTCCTTCCCTTTACATGCACTTAACATCAGTGTAAGAAAAAGAACCTGACTTATTAAAGAAACTGTTAAAATTGCTTTCATGTCAATTCCTCTCAATAAAATATTTGATAGTCACAAGGATAATTATTAAACCTGATCTTTTCAAAGGTACAATAAATAACCTGAGTTCGACATAAGATATATTTTTTGTTAATCTATATGATTCAGATATACCAACTTATATGAAGTGGTATAGTATTTTACCCTGAAAAAACTAACTTTGCATTTTTATACCGGCAACATACAATAGCTCTTGAATACATGTATAGAATGTAAAGTATTGGAAGTAAGAAACATTACGGAAGCTTCATATATTGTGAAATTCAACCGTAATGATCTCCTTTTTAAACCGGGGCAGTATCTGGCAGTTGGGTTTCCCGGCACCGGACAGGCAAGGGAATATTCGATATACAGCGGAACTGAGGATAAGTACCTTGAGATTCTTATAAGAGAAGTCTCTGACGGGAAGGTAAGTATGATGCTTCATAAAGTACAACCGGGCGATAAACTGGAAATAAGAGGCCCTTTTGGTTATTTTCTTTACAATATTATTCCGTCCGGATCGAAAAAACTTGTGTTTATTGCTAGCGGGACAGGAATTGCTCCATTTCATTCTTTTATAAGAACATTCCCCGATTCTGACTATGAGATTATTCACGGGATTAAAAATTCTTATGAGACATATGAAAAAGAACATTATAAACCGGGTAAATATACCGCATGTACCTCACAGGACAAGGGTGGTGATTTCCCGGGACGTTTAACGGATTATCTTTTAAAAACAGCTGTTGCTAAAGACTCAATGATATTTTTATGCGGAAATAATAATATGATACAGGATGCAATGGAAATACTTGTAAATAAAGGATTTAGCCATTCCCAGCTGTTTACTGAAGTATATTTCTGATAAAATTTTAATGATGAGCCTACTCTGAAAAGTCATTTCCCCCTACCTGCCAGCCGGCAGGCTGGAATCCTCCCTCGCCTCTGCGTAGCCGCTACGGCAGAGCAAGGAAGGGGGACTTTTTGCAATTTGCTGATTTATAGGTCCTCCCCCTTTAGGGGGCTGGGGGGGTATAACAATTGAAAATAGTAAATTCGACTTTTCGGAGCAGACTCAATGAAGAAAATAGCCAATTATGGGAAATAAGAAAATAGCATTCAAAACTATAGGTTGCCGGTTGAATCAGTTTGAAACTGATGCACTTGTGACCCGTTTCCATAATGCAGGATATACTATCATCGGAAAGAATGATAAAGCGGAAAAGGCAGATGTTGTTATCATTAATACCTGTACAGTTACACATCAGAGCGATAAGAAATCAAAGTATGCCATAAACAGGGCAGCTGCTGATAATCCGGGAGCGGTAATAATTGCAGCAGGGTGCCTTATAAACAATCAGAAAGATATCCTGGGGAAAAAGACAAATATTACTTTCCTGATCGATAATGAAAGAAAAAGCAGCATCTTCTCCCTTGTTGATGCACACTTTAAAGGAGAATTGATTGATACGGATAATCTTCCCGAAAATGTATTTGGATATGATACTGTGTCAAAAAGTCTTCATACAAGGACTTTTATTAAAATCCAGGATGGCTGTGATAATTTTTGCTCCTATTGTATAGTTCCTTTTGTCAGGGGAAAAGCTGCAAGCCGGAATCCTTCCGAAATACTCGATAACGTAAAACAAGTCATTGATAACGGATTCCGGGAAATTGTACTTACCGGTGTAAATATTGGCAGGTATGATTATGATGGATTGAAATTTGAAAAACTGGTACAGATGATCCTGGATGTACCCGGAGATTTCAGGCTCAGGATATCATCCATTGAACCTGATGGTTTTAGTCCTGAATTTCATAAACTTTTTCATCATCCTAAACTTATGCCCCACCTGCATCTTTGTTTGCAAAGCGGGTCAGATGCTATTCTGAAGAAAATGAAACGTATGTATACAGTAAAAAGCTTTATGGAAGTCCTGGCATCCTTCAGAAAATCATTTCCTGTATTCAATTTTACTACAGATATCATTGTTGGCTTCCCCGGGGAAACTGAAAACGATTTTACAGCTACACGCAGGTTAGCAGAAGAAGCTTTTTTCAGTCATATCCATACTTTCAGGTATTCCGGAAGAGCCGGCACAAAAGCTGATGCAATGAAAGAACAGATACCTGAAAAGATAAAACAGGAAAGAAGCAGGATCATCCAGGATATCTCAAAACAAAACAGGGAAAAATATCTTATCTCTCTGTTAGGGATGACACAGAAAATCCTGGTGGAAAAAACATATCCTCAGGGTATTGCTTCAGGATACGGGGAACATTATGTTCCGGTAGTATTCCCGGAAAGCAGGGCTGTTCCAAATTCATTCCACTCAGTAACACTTAAAAAACTTTATGGGTCAGATAAAATATGGGGGGAATGCAGATAATGAACATTTTAATAATTCTCAGATATGGTACGCAATTATAAAAAACTCATGAAAACGGTTTTAATAATTACTTCATCAGTCTTTATTTCAACCGCATGTAAAAACGAAATTAATATGGAAGCCCCAAGAGCAAAAAAGATCCCTTATGAACTGACAAAACATGGTCATACCAGGATAGATAATTATTACTGGCTCAGAGAGCGTGAGAATCCTGAAGTAATTAAATACCTGGAAGAAGAGAATGCATATTTGGATACAATGATGGCCGGCACGAAAGAATTTCAGGAAAAGTTATTTGATGAAATTGTCGGGCGAATTAAACAAACAGATATGTCGGTTCCATATTTCCTGGAAGGATTTTACTATTACACAAGGTTTGAAGAGGGGAAAGAATATCCTGTTTATTGCAGGAAACAAGGAAGTCTTGAAGCTAATGAAGAAATAATGCTTAATGTAAATGAGATGGCAGAAGGTTATGCCTATTATCATGTCGGAGGGATATCAGTAAGCCCTGATAATAAGATGATCGTTTATGGTGTTGACACAGTAGGAAGGCGCAATTATACTCTTTATTTTAAAATGCTGGAAACAGGGACATTGCTTCCTGATGCAATTTCCGGTACCATCGGTAGTGCAACCTGGGCAAATGATAATAAAACTATTTTCTACTCCAGGAAAGATGAAACTACATTGCGGCCTTTCCAGATTTTCAGGCATGAATTAGGCATGGATCCGTCCTCAGATAAGCTTATTTACCAGGAGAATGATGAAACCTTCTATTGCACAGTCTATAAAACCAAATCCAGAAAATACATTATGATTGTTAGCGGTTCTACTGTGAGTAGTGAATACCGTTTTATTGATGCCGGCAGGCCGGATGATCCCTTCACTGTAATCCAACCCAGGATCAGAGACCTGGAATACAGTATTGATCATTTCGGTGATAAATTCTACATTGTAACAAACCTGGACGCTAAAAATTTCCGGCTTATGGAAACACCGGTAAACGCCCCGGGAAAAGAAAACTGGAAGGAACTTATCCCTCACCGGGTAGATGTATTTCTCACAGGAATAGATATTTTTAAAGAATATCTTGTGGTCTCTGAACGAAAAAACGGATTGACAGACATCCGTGTAATACGATGGGACGATAAATCAGAATATTACATTGATTTCGGAGAAGAAGCATATCTTGCCTATACCAGTGTTAATCTTGAATTTGATATTGAGATTTTAAGGTTTGGTTATACTTCTCTTACCACACCAAATTCGACTTACGATTATAATATGAGAAGCCGGGAAAAAACACTTCTGAAGCAGGAAGAAGTACTGGGGGGGGTATGATCCTTCAGAATATGAAACCAGGCGATTGTATGTTACAGCCGAAGACGGAACACAAATCCCCGTATCAATAGTATACCGGAAAGGATTAAAGAAAAACGGAAAGAATCCATTACTGTTATATGGTTACGGATCTTATGGTATAACAATGGATCCGTCATTCAGCTCGGTAAGATTAAGTCTTATTGACAGGGGATTTGTCTTTGCCATTGCGCATATAAGGGGTGGACAGATAAACGGAAGACCGTGGTATGAAGATGGTAAACTCCTTAAGAAAATGAATACTTTCAAAGATTTCAATTCCAGTGCCGAATTTCTTATTAAAGAGAAATATACCTCTCCAAAGCATTTGTATGCTATGGGTGGAAGTGCCGGAGGTTTATTAATGGGTGCAGTTATAAATATGAGACCGGAACTTTATAACGGGATTATCGCTGCTGTCCCCTTTGTCGATGTGGTTACTACGATGCTCGATGAAACTATCCCTCTTACAACAGGAGAATATGATGAATGGGGAAATCCGAACGAAAAAGAATACTACGATTATATGCTTGGTTATTCCCCTTACGATAATGTAAAAGCAATGAGATATCCACACATGCTGGTAACTACAGGACTTCATGATTCCCAGGTACAATACTGGGAACCTGCTAAATGGGTGGCTAAACTCAGAGATATGAAAACAGACAGTAATCTTTTACTTATGTACACCAATATGGATACAGGGCATGGCGGAGCATCGGGAAGATACCAGCGGTACAGGGAGACAGCAAGAGATTATGCATTTTTACTGATGCTGGAAGGAATAAGTAAATAATATCCAGCTCCCCTTGGTGATCCCTTTGTGAAACCCTTTGTGTCCTTTGTGGTTAAATACGTTATGAGTTTAACCACAAAGGACACAAAGGATAACATGAAGGAACACGAAGAAAATTAATTTTTTATTGTATCTTTACTTTTTAGAACCAACTATAGAGATAGTGAAAAGAACACTAGTTATAGGTGCCAGTCCAAATCCTATGCGATTCTCCTATAAAATGGTGAAATCCCTCCTCCGGCATGATTATGAAGCGGTCGCTGTTGGAATAAGACAAGGTGAAATAGGAGATATTAAAATTCAAACAGGTAAACCAAAACTCCATAAGATTCATACAGTTTCTCTTTATATAGGGCCAAAACGCCAACCTGAATATTATGATTACATCCTGTCACTTAAACCAAAACGTATTATTTTCAACCCGGGCACTATTAATAAAGAATTTATGAAAATGGCTGAAAAAAAGGGAATTGAAGTAGTGGAAGATTGTGCATTGGTGATGGTGGCATCCGGGAATTATTAACCGGGCAATGGATAACAGACGATAGACCATGGATCACTGTTGCTCAATTGCAGAGTGGCAAGGATTGGAAAATTGAATATATGAGTATGAGAGTATGAGGTTGCCCGGGCAAGGACTAACTTACTAATAATCCAATAACCCAATAACCCAATAACCCAATAACCTTTTATCCGCCGGAGCTTTCGCAACCGCTAAAGCTTTATGCGAACGCGGTCAGCGAAGGCGGAAATAACCCAATAACCTTAATCAACCGCATTCCGTTCTACATTCGAAATAAGCCATCCGGAATTCATATCAACACGGTTGAAATTTTTCACTTTTATGTACCAGCCGGGAATATCTGTGATGTGATAAATTATCTCCTCCACATATTCAAATTTCATTTGTCCCGTGTTGATCATATAGAAAAACAATGTCAGGTAATCAGGTTCATAATCTTTAACAGCATAATATTGAAGATAATGAATATCCTCAAGTGCTCTTTTCAGATTCATGAAATCGGTTTCATTGCTGGAGGGAGGGATAAATCGTATATACATTGTATCTGTCAGAAGAAAATTAAATACTTCTCCCCTAACGTCTTTAATAACCCATTTTACTTTGGTGTGGTCAACAATTTCCTGTATAAGAGATATATGGATAGTAACAGTAGAGCCTTTAAAGATCACCCTTGATCTAGCTTCTGCTACAATTTTACCGGAATACTTGAAAATTTTACGGTCATGCTGAATGATATCCTTAACAAAGGCTTTTACCTCATCAACATACCCCGCAGAATACCCATCTCCGGAAGGATCAAACCGCGGATCGGCAAGATCAAAAAGGAAACTAAGCATCTTCTCCCTTGATATCTGTGCCATAAAAACAGAATCTACAGGTTCACCGTGGAAGTTGGTTTTATAATTAAACCTGTCAATGAATTCATTAAACTGCTTCGTCCGCAGCAGAAACATTTTTTCATCAGCTGAATTGCCTGTGAACTGGGCTGAAGATGTCAGGCAATGGAAAATAACCGATAAGATGACAATACATACCGGTATTATTCTTTTTACACCGGGAGAGTCGGCCATTATGTAGTAACTGTTTTTGTTTCAGATGCTTTAATATCACCGAGGAATATCTTCCATCGTTTTTCGTTAAAGAAAGTATCTTCAACGATATCAATTATGATCTCAATATCTTTCGTAGTAACATCCCTGTAAATGATATTATCTTCATTAAATCCGGTGAATTCCTGGATAATGGTAGCTGTGGAATAATATTTTCCGTCAGGGCCTTTTGTAAATTCCCGGATATAAGCGATATCGTAAAACCTGATAACAACTCTTGTATAAGGTAATGCTTTTAGCCTGGCAAGGTATTTCTCCATTGGACGGTTGATTTTTTGGATTGTTCCATCGGGAAGAACTGTTGAAATTTCCATTTCAGCACCTTTGAAAAAGAGTTTAAGGGCTTCTTTTTCAGCCATGTTTCTTTTTTCAGCAGGTTCTTCCTTATTACCAAGAGTAACGATATATTGCTGGAATTCACTGACCTTCTGCCTGGTCTGTTCCTTGAACACCTCAATATCCTGATCACTCAGCGTTATTTCGTCGGTGATCCTTGCCTCTTTGCTGGTCACTGCAGTTTTGGTTTCCTGTGCGGTTAAATTAATCACACTGAAAAACGCAATTATTGAACATACATACTTTATAGGCATAAGTGTAACTGTTTATCAGAATGTTCTACAATTTATAGGCCAAACCCAATCTCAACCCGAAATTCATTACTTTTACCGGTTGATGGGTATATGTTTTCCCGAAAATATCCACATATTCCTTTTTATCACGGTGTATATCCGACAACCCTATAATTACTTCAGGACCAAAATTTATTGATGAATAATACCCTAAAGGTATATTAATTCCAGCAGAACTATAGAAAGCAAAGTTCAGAGTTTTATATGTAAGTTTCCCTGTGTCATCAATATTTTCCCTGTTGTAAAATCCAAGCTCTTGCAGATCGAGATATTGTATTACAACTGGATTTGTGGGATAATAACCGGAAGTCTTGTAATCACCTGAAAGAGTATATGATGAGCTAACGGGAACAGATATTTTAAGGCCTCCTTCCCCATAAAATCCTAATTTTCCGGGTTTTCCTGAGGTGTAATTCAATAAAACCGGCAGGGTTATATAATTAATGGTAACAAGGGAATCGTATTCTGCTTCAACGATCTGATAATAAGCTGATGAATTGATGTCAGATGAGAGGACATTATCAGTAAACTTCCCCTTAAGGTTAAAATTCGATGCAAATGTATTGAATTCACCCCCAGTACGTATCGAAAGGTGATCATTAAAGAAGTAACTTACTCCCAATGCAGTTGAATAACCGAATAAAGGAGACGTATTCCATGAATGAAGATTTTCTGCAACGGACATGTCTGATATATTTCCGGCATTTATCTGTGTCTGACCAAAGGTAGTTATAAGTGACATGCCAAATCCTTTACGCGTTACAGGTCTGATGATTATTTCCGGCTTTGCCTCTTCTGTAGTACCAGGAGTGGCCTGGTAAAAATTCACTGATGAAATATCAATGCTGTTAATCATGAATCCTGTATAAGTTTTCCCCGATGCATTAAAAGAAATTTTAAAGATAAGAGGAAACATTTTCCGGAAAATTTCTTTCCCTTTATAACTTCCTGAGAAGAATTTCTCGGCTTCCACATAGGTATAATAGCTACCATCCTCTGCTTTCATGATCTTGCCAAATTTTGTTGAATCAGCATTGACAGATAAATTCCTGATGCCGTTAGGATAATCAGCTATATAATTTGCCAGGTATTCATTTACCGGGATTAAGGTTGTTCCCGGTTCAGGATTAATATCATTGTATATTTTTATATCATCACCAGGAAAGAGTTTAATAAATCCTTCTTTATAGAATTCTTTATCTTCAGTTAATTCCTTTGGATCCCCGAGCAGCGATAGCATATTGCTATAATCATTAAGTACACTCTTAAGTTCGGTCTGTACTTTAGCTACATCTTCCGGGCTGAAGTCTTCACTTTGTACTTCTTTAAGTGCCTGTGTATAATCAACCACATAATTTGAGGATGAACTTCTGACACCCACAATCCTGAAACTTGATAAAGATTTATTTTCTAATCCGAATGCGATTCTGAACAGCAATTCTTCAACATTCCTGTTCAATGTCTGGTTCATGTAATTTCCATTTATTGATTTATTTGTCAGAATGTCAATGGAAAAAACATTATCTCCATGGGACATAATTTCGCTGACCCTGGCATTTGCAAGATCAAGTTTAACAGAAAGTCCATCGGGATACCAGAGTATCAGGTTAGAAGCATATGTTCCTGCTTCATAGAACTCACTCAGGGCATGAGCGGGATCCAGATCATTAAAGAGCAGTACCTGCCTGTTTACAAAAAGTTCCAGGAAACTCTCGGCATTACTTTTTGCAGTTTCTATATTCTCCACCACTGATAATCCTATTTGATTTATCATCGCCTCGTAATCCTCCATGGTTTTAATTGCATTTGTATATATTATTGCTTTCTCTTTAACGGAAAATTCATAAGCCTTTATAGGATTGTGGATAAAGAAAAGAACCAGGAACAATAAACCCAAACGGTTCCTTTTTATTATACTATTTAATTTCTTTGTTATCATACCGGCAAGTTATGAAATTTGCAAAATATTTGTTTATTTTTTTATTTATTAAAATCAATACTTCGTTAAAATTTATTAATGCAATGATAATGAGCATTTTAGTAATCTAATAAATATTGCACATGTTATTATTAATCAGCATTTTACGCCTCTGCGTTTTATTTTAATTTTAGGAACTATTGTAAAATGATTTTAAATATATGTTTAATTTAACTTTGAGTCCGCCCCGAAAAGTCAAATTTACGATTTTTAATGGTTTTACCCCCCAGCCCCCTAAAGGGGGAGAACCTATAAATCAGCAACTTGTAAAAAGTCCCCCTTCCTTGCACTGCCGTGGCGGCTACGCAGAGGCTAGGGGGGATTCCAGCCTGCCGGCTGGCAGGTAGGGGGAAATGACTTTTGGGAGTGGCCTCAACTATAAATTATATTTACATCTTCTCAATAAGCTTCTACTCCAAAATCACATTCTTTGCCACACTATATTTCCCTATTTCAACATTAACAATGAACATTCCGTTTCTCTGTCTGCTGATGTCTGCTTCAATAAAGAAATCAGCGGTAATTTTTAGTTTTTTCCGGTTAAATATTTCTTTCCCAGTCTGATCGAAAATCTTTATTATTACCTGCCCCATTACCTGGTTATTCATTTCAATCACAAATATCCCATGAGTTGGATTAGGATATATTTTCAATCCGGTCAAAGCATCAACATCCTGGACGCCAATCGCATCTGGTGGTATCTTAATTTTATCACTCGAGGTAAAACATCCCCTGGTATTTGCAATGTTTACATAATATTCTCCCAGTTCCTGGTTCGCCACATAAATGTATTTGTTCGCTCCCGGGATTTGCGCCCCTTCGTAATACCACCTGTATTGTGCAGCACTATCGTTACTGCATGCCAGGAACCATACCACGGGACCCTCTGCATGGATCAAAGGTTTTGCCGGAGCTTCGTCATAACTGATGGTCTTAATGTCAGATTCTGTCCTGCATGTGGATAAACCAGCCACCACAGAATAATCCCCTTCAGGAAGATACCCGGATATCTGGTTCATCGTTGCATCATTAACAGGAATGCCATTTCTTTTCCACTGGTAATTATATCCTGTTACCGGCTGATCTACTGACAATGTGATGGGGTTATCACTCAGACACTGGCCGGAAGTATAATTTAAAGTAACAATTACAGGTGCAGCCGGCATATCCAGCCTGGTAACCGTTACGGGTGAAGATATGGTCTTACAGTTACCTTTTGTGTTGGTTATCTCAACTGAATAATTACCGGTAAGGGTGGCTTTGTAATCCGGATAAACAGCATCCGTGATACCAACACCGTTCAATAACCAGCGATAAGTATATTCAGCATTGCTACCTGCGGAGAGTATCACACTATCACCTGCACAAAATGAAAGTGAAGAACTGGCAGTTATTACCGCTACCGGAACAGATCCCACTGTTACGGTCTTTCGGGCAGAACTATTACAACCATTTGATGTGAATGCCCATAACTCTGTAATATATTCCCCTGCATTAAGATAACCGTGGGTTCCGGGATCTGCAGAAACAGAAATCAGTCCGTCACCAAAATTCCATAACCAATTGGTAATTGTAAGCCCATTATGATCCGTAGTATTGGAAAAAGTGGAAGGAGTGCCCTGGCAGGCAAGATCCACAGTGAAATCAGGATAGGCTGTCGGTTTTACAATAACTTCCTTATCAATCGTATCCGCATAATTATCTGTTTGAACTACAAGCTGTACAGTATAATTACCTGATTCCTGGTAAAGATGTACAGGATTTCTGACAGTGTCTCTATCTCCATCTCCAAAGTGCCATTCCCAAACGGTTATATTTTCACCTGAAGTCAGAGTTTCATCGGTAAAATGAGTGGAATCACCCGCACAAACCGTATCTGAAGAAAATCCGGCATTAATCACGGTAATGGAAAATGAATCTTCAACAGCCCACATGCTGCCTTTAAAAGCATGGTTCACAGCCTGTACACTCCAGTAATAGGTTCCCACTGCCAGACTGTCAAGCTTGAATTTACTATTCATATCTGCATTCCCTATCCTGGCAACTTTTCTTTTTCCTGTTGAAAGATCAGACATAGGAGAGACAATATCACAGGTTCCCGGTTGGGTTCCCACCCTGACATTATATGATACACCGGTATTCAAACTGTCTTCCCATGATAAAATAATTCCATATCCTTCTTTTACAGACTCAAGTGATCCGGGAGGAGTAAGCGTTCCAGGAGGAATATCCAGGTTATTCCGGAACAACCTGGTGTTTGCCTGAGTAACAGTCCCTGTTCCTGCAACAATAACATCCAGGTCACCATCCTCATCATAATCCGACCATCCTGTCCTTCCTTGCCATTGCCCTATCAGCGGATAATCCATTTCTTCAAACAGGAAATTCCCCTTGTTCTGGTATATCTTTGTAATTACAGTAAAACTATTCCCGGAAAGTAAGATATCCAGGTCATTATCGTTATCATAATCTCCCAGGGATACGGAACCGTAATAAGATCCCCTGATAAATGAACTGACTTCCGTGAATGTAAAATTGCCATCATTTCTAAGGAGAATGGTTACTTTCATACCATCAGAAGTATACCCGGAAATAACAATATCAAGGTCGCTGTCATTATCCAGGTCACCTATATCAAAATCGGTTAATTCATAATTTAAATACGGCAGATTGAGTGCAATCTTAGCGTAATTTTCATCATTGCATGTATATAAATTTAAAGACCCGGAATAAATTGTAATGAAATCTTTCTGCATATCATCGTTCAGGTCATGGGAAACGGGGTGTATTTTATCAAAATATACCGGGTTATCTGTGTCTTTGAACATGAAATTTCCTTGATTTATAAGAAGTCTGCGGCTACTGATCAATAAGTCTGTCAGACCGTCATTATTATAATCTCCATGGCTGAAACTCCGGGAACCAGTTCCGACACTTAATACTTGTATAAATGATCCGGCACCCTTGTTCTCATAGAAAAGACATTCTCCGCCGGCAAGCATAACAATATCCAGATCATTATCATTATCAACATCAAGCCAGGTTAATTTATAAGGTTTCTTATTTATTTCAAACACCGGCACTGGATTAAATGTTCCGTTTCCAAAATTTTCATAAGCACGACAATAATAAAGCCAATCCGGGCTTTCCCAGTACATCCCTCCCAAAAGAAGATCCATATCTCCGTCATCGTCATAATCCCCCCAGTCGAAAGCTACATCATATCTTAAAGGAGTGAACGGATTGCTGACTTCAGTAAAATAATCCCCTATAATAAATGTGTCTGTTTCAGAAAATAATGAACCCTTAAATGAATTATTAATTGCCTGAACTTTCCAGTAATAAGTTCCTTTTTCGGGAATGGTCACACTATAGCTGGTATCGTTTATATGTCCCGGTTGTGCAACCAGCCTGTAACCGGTTTCCAATTGCGATAACGGAGACATCACATCACCAAGACCAGGAGCGGTTCCAATCATTATATCATAACTGGTCCCGTCACTAGGTGAACCTCCCGGGGCATTCCAGCTAAGAATAACGTCTTCCCCTCTTCTTATTGCCTGTAATCCTTCAGGTACAGGAGGAAGAGATTTAACGGCAGAACTTTGATTAGTAAAAGAAGAGACATACCGGATATTTGTATACAAATTTGTTTCTGCCTGCATCATGTCAATGTCACTGTCATTATCTAAATCGGCAAGAGCAATGAGCCGTGAATTATTTATCCATGATTTACTATACGGAATTTCTTTAAATACATCATTACCATAATTTCTTAAAATGCGGTGTATATTGTTCGGTTCGGAACGTGAAGCACCAAAATATTTATCTGCAACAAGAAGTATATCGAGAAGTCCATCATTATTATAATCCAACCATTTCACATAATTATATCCGGGATAAACATCGGTATATATTTGGTTTATTTCCCGGAACTGATCATTGCCCAGGTTATTGTAAATTAAGAGATTATTAATCCCAGAGGTTCCTGCACCTGAGAGTAAAATATCTATATCATTATCATTATCATAATCCCCGAATTCGCCAAAACTATATTGATAGGGTTGAAATGTATAGTTAATAGTTTTGAATCCTTCATTTTCATCGTTGCGATATATCCCTGAAAAAGGATTACCACTGAAATCTGTTCCTGACAGAAAAATATCAAGGTCATTGTCATTATCGTAATCACCCCACATGGCAAATCCATCAGTGATCTGGCTTACCTGGGCTTCAATATCGATAAATGAGCCATTATCATTCCTGTAGATTTTTGTAAGCGGGTCCGTGTCCTTACCACAAATCAATATGTCGGGATCTCCATCATGATCAAAGTCCCCAACATCAATTGTACCATATGCCAGCCCGATTATATCATGTGTCAGCTCTGCAAAAGAATTACCTCCCTGGTTAATAAATATCCTTGTCATTTTTTCACTGGTTGCTGATGAGCTTACAGAACCTGTTATAATAAAGTCAGGTTTATTATCCTTATTAAAATCAAACCATGCTGCATCACTGTTATAAAGTCCGGAAGTAATGCTGACAGGTGAATAAGTATTATTGGTATTTATATATACTGTTGTTCCTTGATCGCCTGTGAATAGTAAATCAAGGTCTCCGTCATTATCGCTATCCCCGGGTTCTATTGTTCCATAATAATATTTTGAAATAGTGCTGATTACAGTTTCAGTAAAGGGAACCACTTCTATCATCACTTCATTACTGAACATGGTATCAGTGCCAACTACTGATTTGCATATGATAAAATAACGATCTACATTGGAAAACACCGGTGTATATGTGACATCTGTCTCCCCTTCAATAACATTCTCATACGGACCTCCCGGGAATACACTATAAATCCACTGGCGGCTGTTTACTGGTATAGTTTCTTTAACCAATAGAGAATTACCCGGTTTATCCGGATACAATACCTGTGGAGTTGGAGAGGATATCTTGTTGAAATTGATGATCTGGAATGTTTGAAATGTAGCAAAGGTTGAACTATGGAAACTATGATCAATTGCCTGGACTGTCCATTTATAATTTCCCGCTTTTAATCCGGAAATTTTCCAGAAATTATTTTGCCCGGTATTTCCGGGGCCTGGTAAAAACAAGTATCCGGTCGTAAGATTTGCCAGTGGAGGTTTAATAGTATCATTCAGATCAGTATTGATAAGGCAGATATTATATGATAAACCCAAGGTAGGTGTTTCTGCATCATTGGATCTGTCCCATGAAAACAACACAGAATTCCCGCTAATTGTAGTATTCAGATTAGCAGGCACAGAAGGGGGTGAATTAGTGTTATTAAGGGTATTTTCTAGCAATTTCGGATACTGGCCTGACATAAGCAGATCGAGATCTCCATCATTGTCAAAATCACCCCATTCCATATCATATGTATTTGAAATAGAGATGTCTATTACAGAGACAGTGAAATCATCCTCTCCGTTATTGGAAAAAAGCAGCTTGTTTGGTATGATGGCAAAATCAAGTGTGCCATCATTAGTAAAATCACCAAAAGCGCTAATGTAACTTCCAGTCACATTCTGCAAGGACATCAATTCAGCATTAGTGTATATCCCATCTATATTTTTTAACATTAACGATGAATGATTTTCAGTGTAGAGAGCATCTGAAAAACCATCACTATTGTAATCTCCGACCGAAAGCTGGTACCCTATATCACTAAGAGGAAAATCCGGAACGTTTAAAAATAAGTTAGCTGAATTATTCCTGTAAAGTTTAGAACAAAGTATATCAAAGTGCCCGTCTTTATCAACATCGAGGAAAATTACATTATTAATGTGACCTCCAATGGGTTCTCCTGCCTTCAGATCCTGATCAACTAATAGAAACTGACCATCTTTGTTGTTAAGTATGAATATTTTTCCTGCATGTCCACTTACTAATAATATATCTTCATCCCCGTCATTATCATAATCAATTACATCAATATAATAGAAATTATCTCTCAGATTAAATTCTTTCAGATCATCTACAAACATCTCTGTGAAATTATCGCTTCCATGATTTATTAAGAACCTTGTACCGTGAAAAACATCCAGGTCGTTATCATTATCAATGTCTATCCATGTTCCGGCCCATGCATAACCTGCATCATAAAACGGAGCAATGATTTTGGTAAATGTTTTATCCCCATTGTTTTTCAATATCCTGGAATAATATCCGCTCAGAAGTATATCCAGGTCACCGTCATTATCATAGTCACCCCACATGCAGTGGCTGTAACTGGTACTCCCCAGGTCAATTCCGGGATCAATTAACTGGGAATAGGAATGACAGATATTAACAGCAGAAAAAAAGAATATGTAAAAAGATATTTTAATTAGATCCTTAACAGGAATTACCGGAGGATTATATTGAAAAAATAATTTCAATTTGTTAAGTATTTAAGAGTATCATTTATCAAATGAAACAAGGATAGTAACAAATTAATATTATATAGAATACGAAAATTAGTAAATTCTGTGTTAAAAATCAAAATACTACTTTCCGATAAGATATTAATATATATTTTTGCACTGTGAATAAGATAATTTCAGGTTGCCTTTCCGATATCCCTACTCTACAAGTACCTTCCTGCTTGTTTCATTTTTACCAGCTTTCAGGTTCACAAGAAATACTCCACTTCCCTGACCGCTCAGCTCAATCTCACAGGAAAAATACCCGGGGGACTTATCAAATTTGGTGTTCCATACCATCTTGCCCTTTTCCGTAAAAACCGAAATGATAATATCCCCATACAACTGGTTATCCATCACAATAGTGAACAAGCCTGTTGTAGGATTCGGGAAGATATTCATAGTCGAAAATACATCCGTTTCATCTATACCTATTGCATCCGGTGGTATCTTTATCACGTCACTCGAAGTAAAACATCCTCTTTCATTGGCTATACTTACATAATATTCTCCAATATCCTGGTTGGCCACATAAATGTATTTATTTGCTCCCGGAATTTGCGTTCCGTCGAAATACCACTTGTATTGAGCAGCGCTGTTGTTACTGCATGCCAGGTACCAAACAACAGGACCCTCTGCATGGATCAAGGGTTTTGCTGGGGCTTCATCATAAGATATGGTCTTTATAGCAGATTCGGCTTTACAGGTGGATATGGTTGCCACAACCGAATAATCTCCTGCAGGCAGGTAGCCTGAAATTGAACTTTGCACCGCGTCACTGACAATAACGCCATTACGCTTCCACTGGTAGTTGTATTCCACAACCGGTTGGTCTACTGATAACGTAACCGGGTTATCACTCATGCACTTGCCGGGAGTGTAATCAGATGTTATAATTACAGGATCCGCTGGCATCTCCATCATGGTAACCGTTACAGGTGCCGAAGTGATTACGCAATTACCCCTGGTGTTGACGACTTCTACTGCATAATTCCCGCTGAACTTTGCCGTGTAATCTGTTTGGTCTGCATTGGTAATGCCAACTCCACCTGACAACCAACGATAGGTATAGTCGGTGTTACGTCCTACCGACAATATCACGCTATCCCCATCACAAAAACTCAGGGGAGTACTCGCCGTTATTACTGCCACCGGGTAAGCCCCCACTGTCACTGTTTTTTGTAAAGATCCTTCACACCCGTTATCAGCTAATGCATATAATGTAAGCTGGAAATCCCCCGCCACAAGATACCCGTGTGAACCAGGATCCTGTAATATTGAACCTTTTCCATCCCCGTAATCCCATGACCAGGAGTTAATATTTAATCCCTTTGCATCGGTGAGGTTGGTCAGGACGGTTTCCGATCCCTGGCAAGCAAGGCTGGCAGTGAAATCTACCAGGGGTTTGGTTTTTACGATGACTCCCTGTATTAATGAGTCCTTATCCCCTTCTGTACTGGTGATCACCAGTTTAACCATATAACTACCATAATCTGCAAACGTATGTTCGGGATTCTGTGTGTCAGAAGTATTCCCGTCGCTGAAATCCCAGTGCCAGAATGCAATGCCGTCAGCGGCAACAGACTGATCGGTGAAATGGGTTGGATATCCCTGGCAAACGGTGTCTGTCAAAAAGAATGCCTGCGTATTTTCCACCATGAATGAATCCAAAGCAGACCATTCTCCCCCCTTAAAACCCTGATCTATTGCCTGTACCTTCCAGTAGTATTTACCCTGTTCAGCATTTTTAATTAAATAGCTTTCATTCAACTGAGCATTACCCAAACCATTAAGTTTTCTGTACCCGGTGGCAATATCTGAGTGCGGAGACCCGGCCCAGTTATCATTGTTTTCATGCCTGAAACATACATTATAACTCATAGCTTCTGCGGCTGTTTCATCCCCTTCAACCGGATTCCATTTCATCAAAATACCTTGTGGTAAATATTCAACTTCCAGTCCTTCAGGGGCTGATGGCAGCAAATTAGCCATATAGCTCCCACCCCGGGTTATTAAATTGTTCCGAAAGACTTTCGTGACACCAACACGTGTTTCGGTAATACCGGAAATAAGCAGATCCATATCCCCATCATTATCATAATCCCCCCAATGAATTGAACTTTCATATAACGCAGGTAAATAGGCTTTGGTATCCTCAATAAAACTACCATTTTCATTTTTGAATATTTTTGTAATGGGTTTAGCCGGGTATCCTTCTTCATAGGTTCCGCAAATTGCCAGATCCAGGTCACCATCATTATCATAATCACCAAAATCTGATGCACAGAGGTATATCCCCGGAGAAAGGATATCTGCTACCTCGATAAATGACTCTCCGTAAATATTTTTATAAAGCTTACAAATATTATTAACCGTACCTCTTCCGGTGATTAGGACATCTGTGAATCCGTCATTATTATAATCTGCAGAACTAATGTAACCATAATCCATTGTTGAAAAAGAAATACCGGGTACTTCAGCAAAAGATCCTTCTCCATTGTTCTTATAAATTTTATCTTTACATATAAGGTCAATGAAACCGTCATTATTATAATCAATAGGATGTAAGACAGGATTATACCATATTTTAGGGAAGTCCACACCAGTTTTCTCGAGAAAGGTTCCATTTCCGTTATTTCTATATAACTTAATTATGCCATTGCCTGAAATAGCAAGATCCAATGACCCGTCATTATCAAAATCCAGCCATATTCCAAAGTAGGATGATTCAAATTCAGGAAAAGAGTTGATGATATCTTTTGCGAATGTCCCTGAATTATTAATAAAAATCTTTACTCCAACATCCACAATTAGTAAATCCATGTCTCCATCGTTATCAATATCTCCAAAATGAGAAACACCATATCTTCCGTTATTGCTAACCGAAAGAACACCCGGAATCTCAGTAAAAGTATTGTCACCTTCATTTCTGTACAGTGAATTAACAGGACCAACTGTTCCGTTCCAACCTGTCAGCAGGATATCCAGGTCTCCATCATTATCATAATCAATCCATCTGGTTAGAGAGGATCCTAAAGCTTTTATATTCACATGAGACTGATCGGTGAAGGAGCCTGTAGAAGTTGAGAGTATATTATTTTCAATGCTGCGATAATATTCTTCGCTTCCGCTTGTGCCGATGTATTCCATTACGTGAAATGTGTAGATATTTGACGGATTCAATCCTGTGACTGTAACCGTTGTCCCTTTCCCATTATACAGACAGTGCCATCCTGTGCCTGAAATCTGATCCCCTTCACCAAAATCAGATTCTCCTATATAGGTAGTTCCATTTACAGGGAAAGCACTGCCAGAACTTCCTGATTTACCGAAAACTATACAGCGGTCTCCGTTTCCTCTTTCCCACTTCAGATTCAGGCTGTTGCTGTCTTTAATATATATTTCAAAATCCTTTACCTGGACACTATCAACAGTAAAAGAGTTTTCTGTGGCAAAAGCTCCCCCGGCATAACCATTATCAATAGCCTGAACAGTCCAGTAATACGTTCCGGGAGATAAATCATTCAGCAGGAAGTAATTATTATAAGAAGCATTTCCGATCCTGGTAAGCTTGCGAAATCCGTCAGAATCTGACATGGGAGATATAATGTCTGAGCCACCTGAAGTTGTCCCGACTCTCAGATTAAAGGACAATCCTTCTGATGGGGTAAGGTCATTAGTTACCGGAAGCCAGTTTAACTGAACACCCCTGCCGGCAAAAGATACATTCAATCCGGAAGGAGCCTCCGGAAGATCATTCTTATTCTCAATATTGTTTCTGTGAACGGAAACAAAACTTTGGTTTCCTATATATCCGAACAGGAGAAGATCCAAATCATTATCCCTGTCGAAATCACCCCACGAACCCATGCTTTGATAGGCTCCGGGTAATATAATATTACTTTGTAAAGTAAAAGTGTCATTAAAGTTTTCATAAACCTGAGTGATCCTGTCGGATCTGTATGTAAAATTATTTGGACCATTACCGCTGATCATGATGTCCATATCCCCGTCATTATCATAATCACCTGGCTGTAAAAAACCTTCAATTACAGGGTAGAAATAATCCTCGGTTTTTGTAAATCCATTTTCTAAATTCACATACAGTCCGGCAACATAGTTTTCATCTCTGTCCAAGCCTGACAATAGTATATCTGCTTTACCGTCATGGTTCAAATCAGTGAATGATACAGAACCATAAGAAACTCCCGGCAAATTTGTTTGTATTTCTTTGAAGAAATCATTACTCCCGGTATTTTGATATATTTTTGTTACAGGGATGCTATTTTTATCTTGTCCTGTAATAACAAGATCAGGAAATCCATCCTTATTGTAATCTGCCCATTCATGGGCACTATATTTTACTCCTATGATAGAAATGGATGATTGATCAGTAAAGGAATTCCCATTTTCATTCCGGTATATCTTTGTTAAAGGTCCGGTATTTGAATAACCGGAGATCAGAATATCCAGATCCCCATCATTATCATAATCAATAAAAGAAACAGATGAATTACTTACCTCTGCGAATACAGATCCTTCCTGTTTTTCAAAACCAAAACCTCCTGTATTCTTATAAAGGGCTGTGAAAGAGTTATCGTAATAATCAAGGCCGGAAATTAAGAAATCGATTAATCCATCATTATTATAATCTCCAAGTGCATGGGAACCATTATATATTCCGGAAGAACCGATTGATATCTTAGTAAAACTCAGGTCCCCATTATTTTTATAAACATAACTATTGCTTATTAATCTTCCTCCTGAAGTAAAAATATCAAGTAACCCATCATTATTAAAATCACACCATTCAACAGATTGCAGTTCTCCCATAGCAATAATTGATAACAGAGTAAAAGCAGAGGTTTTATAAACAACGGGATTCCCTTCACCCGGAGATGAAAAATAATGTTCATTGCCTGGTGATCCTTCATATTCCACAACCTGGATCATATATTCAGTAAGAGCTTCCATGTTGTTGACTTTTATTTCATTACCTGTGCCGTTATATACACAGTACCATTCTCCATCAGGAGAGCTTCCCATCCCAAAAGATGCATTTGAAATATAGCTAATGTTATCAGCAAGTAACAAAAGGTTCCCGTTATTAGCTTTCTTTGCAAATACAATAGATTTTTCCCCATTCCCCCTTTGCCACTGAATAGTCAGGGACTGGCCGTCAGATGTTTTCCGGAAAATATCCGAAGCCTGGTTTTCTGCGATAATTGTAAAAGATTCTTCCTCAGAGAACTGTCCTCCTTTAAAACCATTATCAATTGCCTGAACACTAAAATAATAATTTCCCTTAGAAAGGTTTTTAAGAACAGCAAGTGTGTCGTTTGCAAACCCAAATTGATTAAGCTTTCTGATACCGTCAGAAAACGCATTCGCTGAGAGTATGTTTTCTGTTCCAGGGCTTGTGCCCACCCTTATATTATATGTTAATCCCTCTTGGAGCTGCTCATTATCAGTAGCGGCAGACCAACTGATAAAAACATCGGCCCCTGAAACTGAGACAGAAGGGTTCTCTGCTTTTGATGGAGGAGTATTGGAAAAAGTTGTCTGATTTTGAAAAAGCTTTGTAACAGGAGCAGAGGCGCTGACAGAAAAACCGGATACCAGGATATCAAGGTCTCTGTCATTATCATAATCTCCCCAGGTAATGCTGCCTGCTGAAATATCCGCCAAACTAAGATCCATGTCAGTAAAGCTATTATTTCCATTGTTTCTTAAAACCGAACTCGTCCAGACATAGTATCTGTTCCGGCCGGAATATAAAATATCCAAATCTCCGTCATTATCATGATCCCCCCACCCTGCAGAGTAAGGATAATTAATTATGTTATAGTCTGAAAATGTATTGTTTTCATTATTATGATAAATATGCATACCATTACCTGTAAGTAACAGATCGGAATATCCGTCATTATCATAATCACCCCAATCAATTGATCCATAACTGGTAGCTCCCAGCGGAATATCATCACGCCTGGTAAATGAGCGACCATCATTATTTTGATACAAAAGACTATTGGTAACCTGACCTGTAAGAATAAAATCCAGGTATCCGTCATTATTGAAATCGCACCATGAAGCCATACTTCCGGACGAAAGTTGTGGCATCTCAATATCTGCACGTTCTATAAAATTTTCCCCATTGATATTCTGATAAATCTTTGATATATCCCCTTTACTTGAATACCCTGTTATTAAAATATCCTGGTACCCATCATTGTTAAAATCACCCCATTTTGCAGTTCCGGTGGCAATTCCTGGTATTATGATATCTGGAAGTTCAGTAAAAGTACTATCCCCATTGTTCCGGTAAATTATCAAATCATCATATGCATTGGATGAACTTCCTGTCAATAATATGTCCAGATGACCATCGTTATTAAAATCAGCCAGGTCAACTGAACCTTGTTTAAATCCTCCAATATTCAAGGGAATCAGATCTGTGAAAGTGTTATTCCCATTGTTCAGATAAATCTTTGAAACAAGTTGTGAAGCTGCATCCTGTCCACTAATAATAAAGTCCAGGTGCTTATCGTTATTAAAATCGCCAAAAGCAGCCGGGCCGAAAAGGCCTTTTAATGCGATATCTTTTTGCTCAACAAAAGGCTGGGAAAATAAACAGGATGTTGTTAATAGAAAAAATAAACATAAGAATTGCCTGTGTATTGCTAATGAGTTCATTTCTTTAATCTTTGTATAAACAAGTAAAATTAATTAATTATGGCAACCTGTTTTCAAGTGGTAAAGGGATCAAGAAAGTGACGGGTGACGAGTGACTGTGACTATGATTCGTCATCTGTCACCCGTTACCTTATACCACACAACCTCAATAGTCTATAATCTCATGATCCATGGTCTGTGGTCTATGGTCAATGGTCTATGGTCTCAAGACGCACGGCCGTGCGTCTCTACCGTACCACTAATTTCCTGTTTACTTCTTTATTACCTGCCCTCAGGTTTACAAAATACACCCCGCTTCCGTTACCACTCAGATCAATCCGGCAGGAAAAATATCCAGTGATCTTGTCATACTTGCTGTTCCATACCATCCTGCCCTCTTCCGTATAAACCGAGATGATCAAATTCCCATACACCTGGTTGTTTATCTCAATCGTAATTTGGCCTGTCGTCGGGTTCGGGAATATCTTCAGGCTGGAGAATACTGATTCGTTGAATACACCTATAGCATCCGGCGGTATCTTTAGCGGGTCGCTGTATGTGTAACAGCCCTGGTTTTCGGAAATAGCTACCATGTATGTGCCCATATCCTGGTTTGCAACATAAATATAACTGTTTGCTCCGCTGATCACCTGCCCATCAAAATACCAGCGGTACTGGTCTGCGCTATCGTTGCTGCATGCCAGGTACCATACTGCCGGTCCCTGGGCTATCAATACAGGCTTCGGAGGCCCCTGACCCAGTATAATAGATTTTACCGCCGACTCAAGCCTGCAACCCTGGTTGTCAGCTATTACTGTATATTCGCCGGCTTCCCGAACTCCTTCATAACGCTCCAGGGTGGCTCCGGGAATGATTATTCCATTACGTTTCCATTGATATGTGTACGCCGGCATGGCAGGATTGGCTCTCAGCACGATCGGGATATCCCCCAGACATTGACCCGATTCGTAATTCTCGGTACCAATGACAGGCATCATGGGATTAGGTTTCACTGTCACCTGTATGGATGACGTATTTACCTCACAGCCGTCCATACTGCCTATAGCTAAACTGTATGTGCCGCTGGTGACAGCCTGGTATGAATTACCCGCTGCTCCTGCAATGGCTCCTGATTCATTTTCCCAGCGATATGTGTACCCCATGGTAAACGGCACGTTCATGGTCAATTCACCACCTGCACAGAATGTTGTCGGGCCGCTTAAAGATACTGTGCTTGATACCGGAAGGCTTTTCACTGTTACCTGTACAGAGTTGGTCGAGGTACTGCTGCATCCTGTAGAATTCAGCACCACAAGGTTATAGGTGCCCTCCGATTTAGCTTTGTATGCATTTGTATTTGTTCCCACATCTCCTCCGTTCAGCTTCCAGCGATAGGTAAGGTCCGGATCATAAGTAACACTAAGCATCACGCTGTCACCCTGGCAGAATGTTACAGCTCCACCGGCCAGAATACCAGGAGAAGCCGGAGCATCTTTTACGGTAACTGCAAGTGCACTGGATGTGGTAGTACAATTCCCAACAGGATTAATTACTTCTACACTGTAACTACCTGTCTGCTTTGCTTTGACAGAGGATCCTTCAGCTCCGGTTACCGGTGTACCTCCCAGTCTCCATTGGTAGGTGTATCCCGGATTATCCGCTACTGATAAGGTAACACTGTCGCCTGTACAGAAGGTAAGCGGTGCATCTGCAGTTATGGCAGCAACAGGAATAGCCCCTACGCTGACTGTCTTCTGGATAGAACCCTGGCACCCGTTCTCAGGAGTTGCATACAACGTAACCTGGTAATCACCGGCACTCAGGTAACCATGAGAAACAGGATCCTGTGAAACCGACCCTTTCCCGTCACCGTAATCCCACGACCATGATGTAATAGTCAATCCCTGTGCATCGGTAAGGTTAGTCAGGGTAGTTTCCGATCCCTGGCAGGCTATGCTCGCACTGAAATCAACCAGGGGTTTAGGTTTGACAATTACTTCCTGTACCAGAGAATCCTTGTCTCCTTCCGTGCTGGTAATAACCAGCTTTACCTGGAAACTACCGGAAGAAGAAAAAGTAAATTCCGGGTTTTGAAGTTCAGAAGTATTCCCATCACTGAAATCCCAGTACCATGAGGCGATTGAGTCAGCAGCAACCGACTGGTCGGCGAAGTGTGTTGGCAATCCCTGGCATACTGTATCAGCAAGGAAAAAGGCCTGAGTGTTTTTGACCACAAAACTGTCTGAAGCCGACCATGCACCTCCAAGATAGCCCTGATCAATGGCCTGTACCTGCCAGTAAAACCTGGCAGAAGGTAAATTCCTGAAAATATATGAAGTATTCAGAGAAATATTCCCGATAGACACAAGGCTTCTGAATCCATTATCATCAGAATGCGGAGCTCCTCTCCAGTATGTTTCTCCTTCCATTTTATACCGTAAATTATAACTTATAGCTTTTACAGATGTTTCATCATTTTCAACCGGTTCCCAGGAAAGTTTCACTCCCTCCGGAGTATACTGCATAGTTAAACCCTCCGGGGCATCAGGCTCTGTGTTGGCCTGGAAAACTCCCGATTTCATTATACGGTTATTCTTATAGATTTTTGAAATATCTCCGAATTTTGAAACCAGGAAGTCAATATCTCCGTCATTATCATAATCACACCAGTTAATGTAGTCAATATATACCAGTTCAAATGATTTTTCACTTATCTGCACAAAATTTTTCCCGTCAGTATTTTTAATGATCAATGAAGCAGGACCGAAGTTTGTAAGCAGTATATCCAGTAAGCCGTCATTATCATAATCACCCCAGACAGCATGTCCGGGATGATTATATCCCCAACCCCAGTAGTAATATTCGGAAAAACTGTTCCCGCCATAGTTCTTATATACTCGTAATGACCCGGGGGTGGTGATTAAAAGGTCGGGGTACCCGTCATTATCAAAGTCGCCCCAGTCAACAGAAGAGTCATATACTCCATAGAATTGATGTTGTGTTTGTTCAGTAAAAGTATTATTCCCATTATTTCTGAATATTCCGGCAATTGTATTCTGGTAATAGACATAAGCGGTTGACCCTGAGAGGAAAATATCCAGGTACCCGTCCTGGTCATAATCAACCCAGGAAACAGCACCCCTGTAAATTCCCGGTAATACAATCTGTTCCTGCAGGGAAAAGCTTCCGTTACCGTTATTTCTATATATTTTCGAAACAGGATTAAAATCAGGGTCTTCTCCGGTAGCCCCGGTTATTAAAATATCTATATACCCGTCATTGTCATAATCGCCCCATGCAACTGAGCTGTAACATACTCCCTGAAGAGTTATGTCTGACTGCACATTGAAAGTATTTTCTCCTTCATTCATGTATATTGCTGAAAAATGTCCACTTACAGGGTATCGTACTATTGCTCCTGTTAAAAGAATATCCAGGTCACCATCGTTATCATAATCGCCCCATGCAGATGATCCGTTCCCGACACTCTGCAATGTAAGATCCGGAAGGCTGGTAAAAGTATTATCGCCATTGTTTTTATATATTACTGAAGGGAACCCCGGAAGAAGCAAATCTGAAAAACCATCATTATCATAATCGCCCCAGATAACCGGGTTGTATGATGCTTGTCCCAGGGAAATACTGGTCTGCTCTGCAAACAAACCTGTACTGAACACACCCGGATTTCCTGTTACCAGTTCGGTAAAATAACTTTCACTACCTGCTGACCCCAGGTATTCAATAACGTGAAAGCTGTATTCCTGCATGTAAACCAGTCCGGTTACCTCAACACTGTCGCCTCTTCCGTTATAGATACAATACCACCCTGATGTACCGATCTGTTCCCCGTAGCCAAACTCATTATCAGGAATATAACTTTTATTATTGACCGGTACTGCATTACTTGCAGATGTATCCTTACAGAAAACAACACACCTGTCCCCATTGCCCCTCTCCCATTTAAGGAGGAGGCTGTTATTATTCAGGATCCTGGCGGTGAGTCCTCCTGCCTGGACAGGGACAATTGAAAAAGTGTCTTCGGGTGAAAAGGAGCTTCCTGCAAAACCATTATCCACCGCCTGAACACTCCAGTAATATGTGCCAAACGGAAGCTTCTTCAGGATAAAGCTTGTGTCAAGCTGTGCATTCCCCATTTCTGCAATTCTTCTGTATCCGGAGGCAGAAGAATGGGGACTGACTATATCAAAAGTATCACTTGAAGTACCAATCCTGACATTATATGTCATTGCTTTAAAATATGTTGAATCAGAACGTACACTGTTCCATTTCAATTCCACATCTGACTTACTGACAGTTGAAACCAGGCCGGAAGGAGATGATGGTTTTGAATTTACAAAAGTTATATCATTTCTGAAAATTTTTGAAAATGATTCTTCTGTGGAACTTCCGGTAATAATGATATCAAGATCACCATCATTGTCAAAATCACCCCATGTTGTTGAACCCGAACCTGCGTCTGTTAAATGCGACCGAGTATCTTCCGTAAACGTATTGTTTTTGTTATTCCTGAAAATGGAAGTTACCGGCAGATAATTTCCTTTATATCCTGAAATAATAAAATCAGAATACCCATCATTATCATAGTCGCCCCATGACGCCGAACTATACTGAAGAGATGGCCCGGTTGCAATATTAGTCTGTTCAGTGAAAACATTGTCACCATCATTCCTGCATATTTTAATACCTGATCCGGAAATCATGAGTATATCCAGATCTCCGTCATTATCGTAGTCACCCCAATCAGCATCCCCTGAATAAACTGTGGGAAGGACAATGCCAGGTTGTTCAATAAAACTATTCTTCCCGGTATTTTGCAGGATCCTTGTTATTGTCTTCTGATCATTTGTTGAACCATAAATAAGTATATCGAGGAATCCGTCATTATCATAATCGCCGAATTTGGCTGATCCATATTTTACATCAGGTAAATTTAAAGTGATCTGTTCAGAAAACGTATTGTTCCCGTTATTTCTATATATTGCTGTTATGGCTCCCTGTCCCTGTATTTCACCTGTTAATAGGATGTCCAGGTCTCCATCATTATCGTAATCTCCAAATCTTACTGAACCGTAGTAGGTTCCTGGTATTATAATATCATCTTGTCTGGAAAACGTGCCATTCGTATTATTCTTAAATATAGTATAATTCCAGCCACTTCCTTCATTAATTATTATATCAATAAATCCATCATTATTATAATCGCCGCAGGTGGATGCCTGAGCACGATCTCCAAGGGAAACGGGCATTAAGGTGAAAATTCCGGAGCCATCGTTGCGGTATAGCTTTGACGGTCTAGAATGGCCTGTCAGTAAAAGATCAAGGTCATTATCGTTATCGAAGTCAAACCAGTGACTTTCTGAAGCCTGCACTACTCTTAAACTGGAAAGATTTACAGGCAGAAGGGTTGCAGATCTTAACTCTGTAAAAAAACCTGTTTTAAAAACACAGGGATTATCAGCTGCAGTCTGGAGATTGTATTGCTCTGATCCGGAATCTCCGTCATATTCGAGTACCTGGAATATATATTGTGTTCCAGGATCCAAACCGGTAACAAGAACGCTATCGGCTGATCCTTTATAGACACAATACCAGCCTGATGAGGGTATTTCCGAACCTGATTTAAAAACGCCGGAAGCTGTATAACTGTTATTATTTAAAGGCTCTGCATAGCCTGAGTTTCCTTCTTTCAGGAATACAATACAGTTATCACCATTTCCTCTCGACCACCGAAGGTTTGTTTCCGTTCCCCCCTGTGAAGGAGCAATTAATCCAAATGCCTGGTAAGAATAGGAATAAGTAAATTCTGACTGGGTTGAAAATGATCCTCCCACAAAGCGATTATCTATTGTCTGAACCTTCCAGGAATAATTCCCTTTTTTTATGTTTCTGATAAGGAATGTTGTATCAAGCTGACCATTACCCATTTCAGCTATTCTCCTGATACCGGTGTTTGATGCGCAGGGATTGACAATATCTGATCCGTCGGATATTGTACCGATCATAAGGTTGTAAGAAAGTGTAACATCCGGATTATAGTCAGTTTTAACAGAATTCCACTTAAGGATCATGTCACTTCCTGACTCAGCTGAGATTAACTCTTCAGGTGCAGCAGGAACCGGAGTGCTTTCATTGGTATTATTCCTGTAAACCTTACAGAACCTGGTGCCGGTACTGTATATCAACCCTGAAAGCAGTACATCCAGATCTCCGTCATTATCGTAATCGCCAAGAGCAACAGAGCTCTGAGTCCCACCAAAAGGTATTACCTTTGGCAGTTCAGAAAAAGTATTATCTCCATTATTTATTAAAATTGTTGAGTTATAATTCTCACTCCCAATTCCTGTCAATACAAGGTCATTATCTCCGTCATTATCCATATCCCCCCATTTTCCTGCAAATGCACTAAATTCCGCAAAAGCTGATCCCGGAAAATAAGTGAAAGTATTATCCCCGTTATTTTTGTAAATTCTTGTAATCCCACTTCCTGCTGTTAAAAGATCAGGGTATCCGTCATGGTCAAAGTCGCCCCATTCCATAGATCCCTGTCTCATACCGGAAAGTGATATTCCGGACTGGTAATTAAAAACATTATTTCCCTGGTTCTGGTAAAATTTAATTTCATCAGTCCAATTCTCGAAAACGCCGGCAATCATTATATCATTATCTCCATCATTATCGTAATCAAACATGCCTGATGCAGAATTAAATGCTCCAGGTAGATTAATACTTTGCTGTTCTCTGAAAACAAAATTCCCTGTGTTCCGGAACATTCTTGTTTTTGCATTAGTTACCAGTAAAAAGTCCTGTTTCCCATCGTTGTCGTAATCTCCGCAGTTTACAGAATTACCCTCGAATGTAATGTAATTGAGTATATATCTTCGTGCAAAAGAGTTGTTTCCTTCATTCCTGTAAACAACACACTGTTGACTTCCATCCCCTGTAGGGGTGTTAAGGAAAACATCAAGATATCCGTCGTTGTCAAAATCAACCCACAAAGCCGTGCATGTACTTAAATTATATGCAGGGGAAATAGAAGGAGTAAAAATACCATTCTGATAGGTGAAAGTACTGTCCCCGTTATTACGGAAAATCTTCACAACAAGATATTCATCGTTCCCGAAACCTGAGACCAGGATATCGGGGTACCCGTCATTATCATAGTCACCCCACGCAACTGAACCATTGCAGATCGCCGGAAGTAAAACCCCTTCCAGTTCAGTAAATGTCTGAGAAAATCCCGCCTGAAAAACTATGAAAAAAAACAGGAGAAGTTTTATTTTTTTCATTGGATTAATTTTAAAAATTAGATCAAATTTCATTGAAAATTAAGCGAATAAAATGAAAAAAGCAATATGGTGGAAAGAATTTAGGGATCAAGGGGATCAAGGGGATCAAAGGGATCAAGGGGATCAAGGGGATCGAGGGATCAAGGGGATCAAAGGGATCGAGGGATCAAGGGGATCAAAGGGATCGAGGGATCAAGGGATCGAGGGATCGAGGGATCAAGGGGATCGAGGGATCGAGGGATCGAGGGATCGAGGGATCAAGGGGATCGAGGGATCGAGGGATCAAATGGATCGAGGGATCGAGGGGATCAAAGGGATCGAGGGATCAAGGGATCGAGGGATCGAGGGATCAAGGGGATCGAGGGATCGAGGGATCAAGGGGATCGAGGGATCGAGGGATCAAATGGATCGAGGGATCAAATGGATCGAGGGATCAAGGGGATCAAAGGGATCGAGGGATCAAAGGGATCACGGGAATTGAGTATATGAGTAGATGAGTAACTGAGTAGAGACAGGGCCTTGCCCCGGAGGGGCATCAATTTAATAGCCAGGGAGCCTGTCCGCCGAATGGTGGATGATAACCCCTGGAAAAAATGTCGGAATGAGAATCCGCCGAGCTGAAACATGCTCTTTATATCATTTGGTTGATTGAGGCGGAACAGTTAAAGCTGATTTAGGAAAAATTATTATGGACAAAACGTTATAGTATTAACCAAAAATTTGTAAACTTTTTTAGGACGATACACATGGCTCTGCCAAAAGTCATCTGAAGCTGTAAGGTGGCCTGGTTAAAAGGTATAAAGGGATCAAGAAAGTGACGAGTGACTTAGCCTCGTCACCTGTCACCCGTCACTTTATGCCAAACAACCTCAATAGTCTATGATCTCATGATCCATGGTCTATGGTCTATGGTGGCTCTGTTCTATTGTATTGTAATTTTTATTATCTTTAAGAAAAAATTGCGCTATGCTACCAGATTTACTTGAAAAAGCAACAAAATTGAACGACCATGATAAACGCAGGTTTATCGATTGGTTGAA
>Ga0209164_1001114_pt1 | contig 39479 bp, 32 predicted proteins | sample MTBNYHSulfiMetaG_FD_187458 | JGI IMG/M metagenome (GOLD analysis project Ga0209164, IMG submission 187458) | Enrichment culture microbial communities from rom New York Harbor, USA that are MTBE-degrading - MTBE-NYH (New York Harbor Sulfidogenic)... | ecosystem: Environmental > Aquatic > Marine >... | reverse complement strand
CCTCTGCCTCCATTACCACCTATACCACCTGAATAACCACAAGTTCCCCCATCTCCGCCTTTACCTCCATCTCCGCCTTTTAAGGTAATATTTGCAGTACAATATGCTGGTGACTGCCAGGTGTATGTCCCTGTATTATTAAAGTTTACTATTCCGGTAGTCATCGAGGTGCAGGTTGCAGTATAAGTATAAATAATGATATTGTTTTCCTTTATATTAACAGTAACGCTTCTTGCCGTGTTATCCGCAGGAGCGCTGTGTTTTAATCTGAAATACCCGTAATCACCGCTCGGTATCGTTACACTTGCACCTCCTGTCAGGATAAATGCATTATCTCCGTTGTTTACAAGCTCTACATCTATCGTTATGGGAGTCAATTTAAGTCCGTTATAAAACTCAAACTCCACATCATCTGCCCTTACCGCTGCCGGCACATTCGTATTAAAGTTAAATGTACTGCCGTCTGGTATCTGTGTGCCGTTATATTTTACTCCTGTTGTCCCTGTCTCAACAGGATCCAGATCTATTTCTTTTTCCTTTTCCTCTTCAATCATATCCATAAACTCATCCTTTGAGTAAACCTTCATTAAATCGCAGCTAATTGTTAAAAATATAAATATGGTTATCAAGAATGATGCAAAGATAAGATAATATTTTTTAAGCATACTGACTCCTACTTTATATTATTAATTAATCTTTCCCCTCTTTTGTTAAGAGAGGGGAACAGTTTATATAATCATTAAATAATAAATTTTATATAAGCTAAGGGGTGAGTTCCTTCTCTAATTTATTAAAAATATCATATTTCTACTAAAATAACAAGAATTAACCTTAGCCGGTAAAAAACATAATCCCATAAATATAAATATATCATCTTAATTATATAATATATTTAAAGATTTTTCAAATTTTTATATATAAAAACTATAAGATTAGAGCATAACTTTATAACATTAAAAAATCTTAATTTATATCTAAACTTTGATAAAAAAATATACAATATTTAAAGGAATTATATATATTTTCTTCATTATATATATTTTTTATATTAATCTTAAATCATTTATCATTATGTAATTTTTTTTACAATTTTTTTATAAAAAGGTGTTGACATTTACTTTATATTTACATATACTCACAAAAAATTATAAAAAAAATAAGGAGTTAATTTATGAAGAAACTTTTGGCTATTTTAGTCATTACTTTGCTTGCAGTTCCTATGTTTGCAGGCACAGACATATTGAACTTCATGTGGTTTAATTTTAAAGTCGCTGGTTCAATAGGTGATGGTTATAACCCAATGTCAAATGCATCTCATATTGATGAAGCAGATGCAGTAAGTGATGACGCACAGGTAGTTCAATTCCAGTACTATGGATGGCTGGCACAGTTTATGTGCGGTATGTGGGGTACAGCATTTGAAGGTGATAATGTATCTCTTAAAATGGATTTCTTCAACTACTTAGCAGCAGAACACAGTGACTGGGGTGGTATGAATAATGCAAATCAATGGGTAAGAGCAGATTTTGCAAATTCTAATAGAGTTACCGTAACTGAACAAATCAGATTTAAAGGTATATTAGATGTTGCAGGTATCTATACTCTTGCATTAGGTGCTGCCGATATTATCCAGTGGAGACCTTTCTCTGACGGTACAGTAGTGGATCAGGGTATTCAATTAAGACAGCACAGGATTCACTTAATATTGGAAAACAGTATTAAAGTTTTAGAATACTTAAACATTGGTCTTAATTTTTACGCTGAGTTTGCACAATTAGGTGCATGTATGTCATGGGCTGGTGGTAATATGCCCAATGACAATGCTGTTCATACTAATTTAGATCTTGATTTTATTTTATCTCTCGGCGGATCATACTCATTCGGTTTGAGCTGGGGTTTAAGCCAGGAAATCAAAGTAGGTCTTGACCTTGAAAAATACAAAGACACAGCACCACAAGGCAATACAGATGGTATAGCTGATGACCAGGGATCTTTAATAGGCAACAGATTATCAACTAACTTCTTTAGAAGTGTTCCTCTGTTCCAGACAAATGCTAATGTAAGCCTTGAAGTATTACACTTTGCAGGTATAGAAAACATTACATTGACAATCTCACTGGCAGAAATGCTGCAGATTAATAAACCATGGTCAGATGCAAGAGAGAGACCGACTATAATCGAAACAGAAGGTAAATACGGTGTTCAGTTAGGTTTCTACGGTTTCTACGTAGGTCTTTTCATGCTGGTTGCTACAACAGATTATGCCAACACAGACTCTCCAAAAGACGGTGTTGCTGGAAGTGAATATGATGGTTATGGTAGAGATCAAACTGGTGGGACTAATGAATATTACAGAAACCCAAATGGTAGAGGTCAGTTAGGTTTTCAATTGGCTGTTGGTTACTCAAGAGGTTTCTTTGGATTTGACTTCTCATACATAGGACAGGGTCAGATTAGAGACTATGATTATGACAGAGACAACTTTGATGCAAGAATAGAAGAAGGTGCTATGGTAACAAACATAGACAACGGCGGTCTATTCAGAGATTTCTCTTCATACCACAGATGGATGAATCAATTTGACATTGCTGTTAATTTCAGCTGGTAATATATAATTATTACATATATAAAAGCAGGGGCATTTGTTCCTGCTTTTTTTTGTTTATTTTAATAATTATCCTGCCAAAATCATATATAAATTACACCAACCCCTCACCACTTTTTATTAAAAAAGTGGTGAGGGGCAGAGTCGAATTAAAAACCGACAGAGATTATTAGATTGATTTTAGGCTGGCACACCTTCGCAATGACTTTTAAAAAAATATTTATAATGATAAGAATAAAATCATGTCTCTGCACCCCTGTACTCACTAAGTACATGGGAAACAGACTATTGCCTTTTTTATTTATCTTAACAATTTTTAATCTCAGCGTTAATCTTGCTTTCATCTGCGGTTAAAATTAATAGCTTTTCACAGGTTCTCTGCGTTTTTTTATATAAAATTAACAAAATTTATGTGCAGTTTTTATATTTTTTGCATATTATTTCTACATTTTTTATATTTTTACAATTTTTTACTTGAATTTTGTAAGTATTTCTATTATTATAAAATATATACAGGAGTCTTTACATGAATAAAAAAAGTAAAGAAACCCTACTATCCTTATTAAAAGATCTGTCTATTAATAATACAAATCAAAATAATGATGACCTTTCAAAGATTGATGCAGGATCCCTGTGTATATTGCTTTTTGAAACCATATCAGGTTTATCATTTGATAAAAAAGAGGCAATGGATCATTGGGAGTCAATACAAATACATAAACAGTCTTTAACGGAAAAAATGAACAGGGATCCCGGATTTTTAGTTACAACATTTGATTATTTTACCAATATAAAAAAGCTCTATAAAACACCTAAAATAATTGAGCTTGCATCATATAATGATTTATTAAAATCAACAAAAGAAGACATAAAAACAGGTCTTTATAACTGCAGATATTTTAAAAATATATTAAAAAATGAAATTAATCGGGCTAAACGAAATAATTACTCTATATCAGTACTTTTTTTAGATGTTGACAACTTTAAATTTTTTAATGATAAATACGGGCATTTATCCGGTGATAAATTTCTTATATTTATTGCAGATATATTAAAAAATACTTTAAGAAGAGAAGATATAGCTGCAAGATTTGGAGGTGATGAGTTTATAATTCTTTTACCGCATACCGATAAATCAAATGCAAAGATAGTAACAGAGAGGATTTTCAATATATTTAATAAAACACCTTTTTTTATAAACATAAATAAAGATACAAAATATTACTGTTCTTTAAGCATTGGATACGCTACATTTCCTGTTGACGGGGATAATATAGATATTTTATTAAAAAATGCAGATATGGCTCTTTATTTTGCTAAAAAATCGGGAAAAAATCATGCAATCGGGTTTAATGGTATTGATTATAACAATGCAGAAGATATCATATATAAATGTAATAATAGGGAAATAAATATAAATGTCCGTGAAACAAATAGTAAATACAGGGCATACCTTAAAAATATAAGTAAAAGTCAATTATTACTTGACATACCATATACAATACAGCTTTTACAGGGAACTTATCTAACAGGTAATATAGACAGCAATGAAGATACACATTTTGAATTTTCAGGTAAAATAATAAACACAAAAAAACATAAAATCGGTGTATTGGCAACTATCCAGTTTGAAAATACTTTAACGGATATAGAAACAATCTTAAAAGTTATTAATAAAAATAAAGATATAAAAAACAATTAAATATTCTCATATCCGGACATTAATGCTTTTTCATTTATTTCTAATAGCGCTATATTTCTTTTTGATATTACTTCTTTTAATGATTTTATCATTTTATCAATATCAACTATATTTGTAATTTTAATTAATGCACCCAGCATAACCATATTGGCAGCCTTTATATTACCGATTTTACATGCTAAATTAGTAGCATTAATATAATAAGCATTTAAATCATTCCTTTTAACCTTTTCATCAATTAAAGAAGAATTTAATATAATTATTCCGTTTTCTTTACATCTTGATTCAAATTTATCTTTTGACGGCTGATTAAAAACCAGAGTTATATCAGGTTTTGCAATAATAGGAGAATCTATCAATCTGTCACTAATTACAACTGAGCAATTGCATGTTCCGCCCCGCATCTCGGCACCATAAGAAGGTATATGACTAACTTCATTCCCTTCAATCATAGCAGTATAAGCAAGCAGACTGCCTGCAAGTATTATACCCTGCCCGCCAAAACCTGCAATAATAATTTTATTAACCATTTATGCCTCTCCTTTATCTCTAAAAACCTGTAAAGGATATATTTTAACCATTTCTTTTAATATCCAATTATTAGCTTCAGCAGGCGATAAACCCCAATTTGTTGAGCAATTACTTAATATTTCAACAAATGAGTAGCCTTTTTGCTCCATCTGGTATTTAACAGCCTTTTTTATTAGTTTTTTAGTCTTTATAATCGATTTAACACTTGTTACATCACCTCTCGCAATAAAATACGGAGCATCTAAAGTATTTAATAACTCACAGGCTTTAATAGGATAACCGTCATTACTAACTTCTCTTCCTGACGGTGTTGTTCTCGTTTTTTGCCCAATTAGTGTTGTTGGCGCCATCTGTCCGCCTGTCATCCCATATACTGCATTATTTATAAAAATAACTGTTATATTTTCACCTCTGTTTGCAGCATGAATAGTTTCACTCATACCGATGGATAATAAATCCCCGTCTCCCTGATATGAAACAACAATATGATCAGGTTTAACCCTTTTAATACCTGTTGCAATAGCAGGCGCCCTCCCGTGAGCTGCTTCTACAGAATCACAATCAATATAATCATATAATAATACAGCACAGCCGACAGGTGCAATAACAACAGTTCTTTTTTGTATATCAAACTCATCAATTATTTCTGCCAATAATCTATGAACAATACCATGAGAGCATCCGGGACAATAATGTGTTTTTTTATCTATCAGGCTCTTCGGCTTGTCATACAAAATCTTCATAAAATCTCCTTAAGCATATATAAAATAATCCAAAATCTCTTAAATATTATCTTTAATATTCTTATATATTTCTTGCGAATTAAAAACAGCACCGCCTAATTTATAAAAACCCTTTATGCTAATCTTACCCTCAACAGCAAGCCTTATATCCTCTTCAAATTGAGCTTTTGCCATCTCAAAAACAAAAATATTTTTTAATCCTTTTAATTGTTTCTTAACCTGATTATATGGGAATGGCCATAAGCTTATCGGTCTAAAAAGACCTATTTTTACACCTTCATCTCTAAGCTTATCAATACTTGACTTGCATACTCTTGCTGTTGTACCATAAGCTAAAATTAAATATTCTATATCTTCTAATCTATATTCTTCATACTTTATATATTCATTTTTAATTTTTTCATATTTTTCCTGCAAATGTAAATTATGCATTTCAAGCTTGTTTTCAGGGATTAAATACAAAGATCTGATTATTGATCTTTCGCCCCCGTTACAAATTGCCCAATCTACATCATCATTTACTTTCTTCATCTCAGGTAACACTACAGGCTCCGACATCTGACCGAGTACTCCATCACCTAGTATCATTACAGGATTCCTGTATTTCATAGTCAAATCAAATGCTTCAACCGTAAAATCAACAATTTCCTGTACACTGCTCGGAGCAAGAACAATAATATTATAATCGCCGTGCCCTCCTCCTTTTACAGCTTGAAAATAATCAGCCTGTGAAGGAGCTATATTGCCTAATCCCGGACCTCCTCTCATCATATTTGCAATTACAGCCGGAGTCTCGGCACCGGCAATATATGAAATACCTTCCTGCATTAATGATATTCCCGGTGAAGATGAAGAAGTCATTGCCCTGGCACCGCAGGCACCTGCACCAAACAGCATATTGATACTTGCCAGCTCACTTTCAGCCTGTACAAATACACCGCCGACTTCCGGCAGTCTTTTTGACATATATGCAGGCACTTCGTTTTGGGGGGTTATAGGATACCCAAAATAATATCTGCATCCGGCTCTGATTGCCGCTTCTGCTAATGCTTCATTACCCTTCATTAATATCTTATTATTCATAAAAAATCCTTTAATCTTCTTTTATTACTTTTATAATAGCCTCGGGGCATGATAAAGCACAATAGGTACAACCCGTACATTTTGACATATCAATAATCTCTGCATAATTATAACCCAGTTTATTTATATCTTTTGATAATCTGATAATATGCTCTTTGCATTCTCCGACACAAAAACCGCATCCTTTGCATCTTTCAATTTTTATAATAACTTTATTATTACTCAAAATGACTATACTCCATAATAAAAAATTAAGATAATGATTATAACATCTTTAAAAAAAATTGACTAATTATTTTTTGTATAAATTTACTAAAGTTTTACACTAAAATGATTTATTATACAAAATTTATTTTAAAGGATTTTTTAATTTTCATATTTATTAGGTACTTTATTGCAAGTCTTTGGATAATTTTTATTTATCCTCTTGTAGGAATATTGACCGGTTAATTTAAAAAAATTAGTTAACTAATCATGCCTTTTATATACTCTTTTGTTAATTCTTTTTTTGGAGAATTAAAAATACTTTCTGCATCACCATGTTCAATAATTTCACCTAAATAAATAAATATTACATAATTTGCCAGCCTTTTTGCCTGTCTTAATATATGAGTAACTAAAATTATTGTATATTCATTTTTTAACTGTAAAAATTTTTCTTCTATTTTCCTGCTTGAAATCGGATCAAGTGACGATGTAGGCTCATCACCTAATATAACCTCAGGATTAACAGATAATCCTCTTGCAAGGCATAATCTCTGTTGTTGACCGACAGAAAGTTTAGATGCTGATTCATTAAGTTTATTCTTTACTTCATCCCATAATCCGACTTCTTTTAAATAATATTCTACAATTTCTTTTAGTTTATTTTTATTTTTTTCACCATGAATTTTTGGACCATATGCAACATTATTAAATATAGACATCGGTAAAGGATATGGTTTTTGCAGTAATAATCCCATTTTTTTTCTGATATGAGTTATTTCAACTTTTTTATCATAAATATTTTCACCGTCTACTAAAACTTCTCCATTTATACTTGTACCATTATTTATATCCAGCATTCTATTAAACGACTTCAATAATGTAGTTTTTCCACAGCCTGATGGACCGATTATTGCGGTTATTTTTTTATCTGGAATTTCAATATTAATATTTTTAAGCACATGCTCATTCCCGTAAAAAACATTTAAATCTTTTACACTTATATGTGATCTATAATTCATATCATATCCTAAATTATTTATTTTTATATTTAACCGATAAAAGCCTAATTGTAATGCTTATAATTAAAATTATTGCTGTTAATATAAATGCAGAGGCATATGCCCTATCCTGCACTTCTTTTATAGGTGATGTTAACTGGAAAAAAATTGCTAACGGTAAAGTTGCAACCGGTCTGAATAATGAATATGGTAAATAATCAGTATATCCGGCTGTAAAAATAACCGATGCTGCATCTCCTATGCCCCTGCCGAATGATATTAATAATGCCGTTATAAATCCAAAAAATATATATTTTAATACAACATGCTTTGATGTTTCATATCTGGTAGCTCCTAATGCATAAGAAGACTCAAGTAATTCTAAAGGAATCCTTCTTGCAACTTCATCTATTGACCGGCACATTATCGGGAGTATTAATAAAGTGACGGTGATTACTCCGCCGATTAATGAAGCCTTTAACCCAAAAAACTGCATTATAATTAATCCAAATGCCCCATAAACAATCGATGGTACCCCACACATAACATCAAATAAAAACCGTATTAAATTAGATATTTTAGAGTTATTTTTTAAATTTATATTAATAAATATTACAATCGGTACACTTAAAAATATTGATAATAAAGTTGAAAAACCGGCTAAATATAATGAACCTATAATAGCATTTAATATACCGCCTTCTTTACCAAGATAAAAACCGCCTTTAGGAGTTTGTGTAATCATCTTTATATTAATAGCTGATAGGCCTTTAATTAAAATTGTTGCTACTATAAGAATTAAGGTTAAAATAACCAAAATTAAAGAAGCAAGCATAAATATTTTAAAAATATTTTCCTCAATTTTTTTAAATTTCAATTTTAAATATTCCTTTCTATTTTAATTAAAGCTAATTTTGAAGTTATATTAAATATTAATACAATAATTAATAAAATAAAAGCAGCCATCATAATAGCAGAATCATATAAAGGTATGGATAACATCTCTCCATAATTATTGGCTATTAAAGCAGTTAGAGGATAGACAGGATCAAAAAAATTTACAGTAATCTTTGCCACATTTCCTACAACCATTAATACAGCCATGGTTTCTCCTAGTGCTCTTGAAATACCTAAAATAACTGCTGCAATTAAACCGGGTAAAGCTTTTTTTAATACTACGTTTTTTATTGTTTCCCATTTAGTTGCACCAAGAGCAAGAGATACTTCTTTAAGTTCTAATGGTATTGTATTTAAAACCTCAACAGAAATCTGAATTATTATAGGCGCAATCATTATTGCTAAAATAATACTGCCTGAGAAAGCACAGTATCCTGTTGTTGTAATCCCGAAAAAAACAGCAATTTTTTTTACCAATGGTACTATAATCAATACTCCCCATATACCGTAAACAACAGATGGGATTCCCGCCAATAAGTCTATTGCGGAATAAATAATAATTTTAAGCTTTGATTTTATATACTCTGATAAATATATTGCAGATAAAATACATACAGGTATAGATAAAACAGATGCAATAACTGTAATAAAAATGGTCCCGTAAATAAATGAAAATAACCCAAACTTCCCTTTAAGAGGATGCCATTCAGAGCCGAATAAAGTATTAATTATTGATTGTTTCTTTAAAACAAACAAACTTTTATAAATCAAGCCGAATAAAATACCGATTATAACAAAACAAACTAATATTGTTATAACAATCATTAATATATTAAAAGAATTTTCTTTTATAAGCCGTATATTTTTATTAATAGACATAAATCATTTAATCCGTAATTTTTTTTAATTCTTCTTTTAAAATTTTATCAGATACATTAATATATCCTGATTCATTAACATATTTTTGGCCTTCACTTAAAATCCATTTTAAAAATATTTTAAGGATTTCATTATCAGGTTTATCTTTTGTAACAAAATATAATATACGTGCCGGAGGAGAAGGAAATTTATCTTCAATAATTGCTTTAATAAGTTTATCCCTATTTGAATAAAAATCTTCATCACTATCGATTTTCCCATTTTCATTAATATCAATTGGTATAATTTTTATACCAGATACATTTTTTTTTGTACTAACATCATAAGCATAATTAATATTATTAAAACCAACCCCAAATATATCCTTTGATACTGCTTCTGCTAAACCCGGATCTCCATATACACCTATTCCTAAAAGGTCTTCCTGATTATATCCCATATATTTTGCCCAGGTACTTGCTGCACCGCATGCATCCGATCTTGTATAAACATTTATTTTGTTTTTATTACTTGTATTAATTAATTCTTCCCAAAATTTAATTTTTCCATTAATCCAGATATTTTTAAATTCATCCTTCTTTAATCCTCTATCTAATAACTTATCAATATAAGGATTATTTTCATTTAAAGTCGGAATAACAGCATCTTTTGCAACTCTTATCGGATAAGCTCCTTTTTTTATCTCTTCATCGAAAATATCTCTCGATATCATACCAATATCAACTATTCCTGATATGGTATCAGTCATGCCTTTACCTGCACCTCCTGCAGAAATATCAATCCTGATCTCAGGATAAATATATTTAAATTCTTCCACCCATTTTACTGCTAATGGATATAAAGCCCATGCTCCGGAAATACTAATAGTTCCTTTTAAATTACCACTGTTTTTTTTGCAGCTAACAGGCAGCATTAAAAAAACTAATATTAATGAAAAAATAATAAATATTTTTTTTATTAAACTTTTTAATAAAAATAATTTTTTATTAACAATCATATGATACTCCTTATTTTCTATATTTCCTACCTATTTAATAGGGTATTGTTTTAAAAAAATTATAATAAATCCGATAAAAATGTATTTTCCATAATATTTGCAATATAATTTCTGATACTTTTTAAGATGTCTATTACTTTTTTTTCTTTTTCTAATGGCGTTTGAGAATAAAAGTAATGACTTACTGATTCTATTGGAGCTAATGCTCCATCCATTAATCTTATTACATCAGCAATGCTTATTTCATTTGCACTTCTGGCAAGTTTATAACCGCCTCCGGATCCTCGTCTGGTTTTTAAAAATCTATTTTGTTTTAAAACTATTAAAAGCTGTTCAAGATATTTTTTCGGTAAATTATAATATGAACAAATTTGATCAATTTTTACATAATCTCCATTTTGATGTCTTGCAATATATATTAAAGATAATATTGAGTATTCACTCTTTGTGGTTAATTTCATTCCATGATTCCATATATTCCCTACCTTATTGATAGACTAATAAACATTTTTTGTCAACTGTTTTTATAAAATAATAATTTTTTAAGATAAAATAGGATTAATTATTATATACTAAATGCTTATTTGTTAATTTTACTCCTAATAAAGTATAATTTTTTGAAAATATCATAGATATACATTCTTCTATCTGGTCTTTTCCATACATATGTACCATATATTCTGTATTTTTTAATAGCCTAATATTTTTAGTAAGGATGTTTATAATTTTCTTTATACTACTTCTCATAGCATTCATTAACCAATTAAGCCCTTTAGCATCTACTAAAATAAAAAAAAGTTCTATCATTTTTCTTACTAACACCGCAACACTAAAAGTATGCATTACTCCATGCATATTTTTAAGTTTTCTGTAAATATTTGTATCTATATAAAATTTCATATCAACTTCAGCACCAAATTTATTATAACAAAATTCACTAGACTCATTTTCAAAAATTATATAATAATCCAATAAAGGTAACATTGTATCAATAATGAGTTTCATGGTTTTAGAAATATTTAACTGCTGCTTAATTGAAAAATTAACAATTTTATTGAACATTTTTTGTTTAGCAACAAAATGGTAAGTTTTTGATAATATATTCATATGATTCTCCAGATATAGTTTTATATATCTAAAGAATATTTTTTCAATATCATTTATATTATTTGAATAGAATTTTTAAAAAATAATTATTTATTAATTAGACTTTCGGCAGTGAATAAATTATGTTCATTATGATTTCTGTTAAAGACTGATTCTTTTGATTTGATTCTATATTATTTATATACTGCTGCATTTTTTCTAATTCTCCATTATCTATCCAAAATGCACCGCATTCTTCACAATAATCTAATATAATATCAGAATACTCAATGAAATTACTTTTAATCATAGCCTGATCGTTACAATAAATGCATTTCATAATACCATGTGTATCCTTATGCATATGATGATCAATAGAAGAAAATTCTATATCGCCATGCTTGTGTTTAATTAATTTATTTAAATCACCGGATTTTACCCAAAATCCCATACATGATTCACATCTTAATATTTCAATGTTATTAGTATTAATTGGAGTAATAGTTCCTTTACATACCTGACACTTCATTTTATTCCCTTTAATAAAATAATTAACCAAATTTATATTTAGGTTTATCTTAACCTTATATCATATTTTTCATCTATTTAAAAACATATTTTTATATTATATTGACGATATTAAATTAATAAAGCTTTTTTTAGAATTATTGTTTTTTTATAGTATAATATTAATATATATTAAGGTAATATATTGCATAAAAAGTATAAATTATTTCCAATTATTTTTTTACTGCTAATACCATTAACACTTTTAAACACCATTGATTTTACATGGGATGCGGGGGGCGATGGTGTTACATGGTCGGATGGTGATAACTGGAATATAGGTCCTTTTCAATATCCAGATGGGGCAAATGATACAGCAACAATTAATATTCCTGCCAATATAAATATGGATGTAGCCAATCTTACAATAGGCGAAGTAAATATTAACAATGCATTTGCAACTGTTACAGCGAATGGTAATATCACTGTTGATGATACAGGCGGTGAATCAGGAGATCTAAATATCACAAATGGGATATTAAATATCCAGGGCAACTCACTAAATTTAGATCATGATTTAAACGGAGGCGGTACATTAACCTCGACAGGAGGTAATATTAATATAGAAAACAACTGGGCATTCACGGGCACTTTTAATCATGGGAATAACACGGTAACTTTTGACGGTACCGGAGGCAGTATTACTGCTACAACATTTTATAACCTTACCATTAATAGCGGCGGTAACATATGGAACACAACGGGAGCGCTTACAACAGATAATGATCTTAATATCCAGGCTGGCGAATTAAATATACAGGGTAATTTATTAAACATAGATCATGACATAACAATAACAGGTACCCTTACATCAACAGGGGGGAACATAACAGTAGAGGAAGACTGGAACAGGACAGGCACTTTTACTCACGGAGGTAATACAGTAACATTTAACGGTGCCGGAGGAACAATCTCAGGAACTACATTTAACACTCTGATAATAAATAATGCCGGCAGTACATGGACATCAGGGGGTAATATTACCTGCAACAGTAATTTAACTATTACAAACGGTGCACTGGATATAGCAGCAACAACTTTATCTGTAGCAGGTATTTATAACAATCTAGATATTTTAAGGCGAAATGCTGCAGCAACTGCCCCGCAGGATAATAACAGCGGCAGAGTTGTCTATTATGGAGGAGGCGGCAATATCCAGGATTATGGAGGCGGTAATGACTACTATGATCTGGAGATTGTATCCGGAGCTCATAGTTTAACAGCATCGCTTGGGATAAATCGTGATTTGATAATCACAGGTGGTTCATTAAGTACAGGAGCCAATAATCTTACAGTTGGAGATGATGTTACAGGGGCAGGAACTTTAACAGGAGGAGCTGGATCAATTGATATAAATGATACTCTTTCGATAACAACAATGACAGGATCCAGTACACAAACAAATGTAGGCGGTAATTATAATGTTGCAAATTATAATCATAACGGCGGATTATTAGTATTTGACACATCGGCAGGAAGTACTGTTACATCAACCGGAGATAATCTGGGCAATATAAGATTCACAGTAAATAAAACATTAAATGATAATCTTACCTGTATAGACCTAAATATATCCGGAGGCACTTTAAACGGTACAAACAGGACAATAAATCTCACAGGTGATTGGGATAATACAGGAGGAGGCTTTACAAGCACCAACTCAACCGTAAATTTTAACGGTACAGGAGATCAGCAGATAAGATCCAACGGACAAAATTTTAATATTGTAACTATTGCAAATACAGGTGCTCGTAATATAGTGCTTATGGATGATCTTGGCATTAATAATGATTTTACATTTAATAACGGTACACTTGACCTCTCTGCTAATAATATAAATGTGGGTAATGATTTTAACTTTTATAGAGGTACACTTGATACAAACGGCGGCGGTGATATTACTACCGGTAATAATTTTAACATTAGGGGTGGTTTATTTACAGACACAAACGGCGGGAGTGGAATGTACAATGCAACAACTATAACAGTCGGTAATATTTTTGAAGCTATTGCAGTTAATTCAAATATAGAGTTTAGAGGAAGAGGACCGGCAGCAAATAGATGGATTTTAAATATTAATCCAATACCGGCAACAAATTACGGCAGGGTAGAAAGCGGTGCCGGGGGTATAGTATCATCAAGCTACTCAGATGCATCAGGCGGTAAAGAGGTGGGCTGTGCTTTAGCTGAATGGCCTACATATCCGCCAACAACAATAATCAGCTGTATAAACTGGAATGATATACTTGGCCCTTATATTACAAAAAGGAGAGCAAGATTAGGAGCTTATAATAATAGTATATATGTAGAATTTAATGAAAATGTTTATGATGAAAATACCGGAGGTATTGTTGCCTCAACAAATATCCAATTTAATGATACTTTAGGAGACGGACCAAATCTAAACAATATAACATCATATAACGGATCAAACTCAAAATATTATTTTGAATTTGATAATCCCTATACAATAAGTGATATTGATCAAGATACAATGCAGGCGATTGGAGTGAATCCAAACAGGATAAGAGACGGAGCAGGTAATTTTATGGACAGCACAAAAATTTATTCGATGTCATCAATAGGTATAGAATTTTTTATAAATGTTACGGTTAGAAATATTATCAGTAATGATGATGATGACTGGCATATTGTTGATGAACTGGATGGCACAGCAACAATAAGAAGTGAAAATTTAATTGTAAGAGCTCAAATAAATCCATATTTTTCAGGCAATACACCGGTATTATACTACTATTTAACAGATACTGAAGATGATGCAAAATTTTGGATGCCCACTTCCAGAACAAGCAGTGTAAGAGGAATAAACAGAAGTAATAATTATTGGGAGTTTATAATTACTGATGCAGGTGAATATTTCCAAAGCGGCTTAATACTCTCTTTTATCTTTGAAACAGACGGTTGGTATTGCTATAGAGGTATATATCCGGCAAATCATCCGAAATTTTTTGAAGCCGAAACATATATGGTCCAGATAAAAAATTTATGGCAAAATAATAATGTCACAATTTTAAATAACGTAATAGATCCCAGAAATGGAGAAAAAACACGTTTATTATATTTATTAGAAAAAAGCGGTCCTGTAAGTATTGTTGTTTATGATCTTAAATCGGATGTTGTAAAAGTATTAGAACAGGAAAATAAGTCAAGCGGAATGCATTCCGTTACATGGGATGGTAAAAATAATAACGGTAAAATCGTAGCAAGAGGGGTTTACTTTATACGTATAAGAGCACCGGGGATATTCAACCAGATTAGAAAAGTTTTAATAATAAAATAAGTTTTTATTCAATCATAAAGAACCCTTAATCTCTTTTTATAATTATTATAGAAAAAAATATATTATCTAATAAAATTATTTTGTAATAAGCACTTTTCTTATCTGATTAAAAATACCCGGAGCTCTAATTCTGATAAAATAGACTCCTCTTGCTACAATTTTATTATTTTCATTCCGCCCATCCCAGAATACATAATGTATACCCGATGATTCATTCTCGGATTTTAATACTTTCACTATATCGGAGTTTAAATCATACACAACTATACTCACCGGTCCGGATTTTTCAAGAATATACATTAATTTTACTCTTTCACCATCTCTTGGATCAATAACATTGTTCATTACAGAAACATTATTATTTTGCAGTTTAAGCCTGAATCTAGCAATAAAAGTTTCATGTTTATAAAAATCTGTACTACCGGGAGGATACGATCCTCTATAACAGTAATATTTACCATATTTAAGCATAAATGAAAAAACCCTCCTAGAGCTGATTCTTGTATCATTAAGTGCTATATCAAATTCCCATGTATTACTGCCTGTATTCCTGCCTTTAATTTTTTCAATTGTATCATAATCCTCAGGTTCCCAGAACTCAGCATTGCTTTCAGTTGTAAAAAGATCATAATAAAGTTCCGGTGTATAACCGGTATAATTTTGTATATTAATTGTTGCTCTTATCCTCATTCCCTCAAAAGGTATATCCTCATCTCCATCAAGATCGCTTATACTCCAATTATCTCCATCAGACTCAAGATCAACAATCCTGACATTTGTATACCAATCAATACCAACTTCTGTTATTGTAAAAGTATTTGTACTCATTCCGACAGAATTAGAATTCACAATATTTGTTGTAGTAATCTCTTCATCAATCATATCCTCAAATGAAAGGTTATTATTTAAATTTAATCTAAATCTAGTAGCCGCTCCATCAATATCTATAACACTGTTTATAGCCGTGCCCAACGGATTAAATGCATTATTATTATATCCGAAATTAGCCTGATCTATGGGCCCTATACCACCTGCTTTCTCAACCGGTACATTAAACTCAACATAAATATAAGGAGAGCCGGGTCTTGCTATGGTTTTTACTATTGTGGGATTTGCAGGAGGATCAGGATCCTGATATATAACTATATTATCAAAATATACATTTGGATTAGATGCAGAAACACCAAACCACATTTTTCTAATATATCCGGCCAGAGGGTCATTATAAGGCACATTTAATTGTTCGATTACTATTCCAGTAATTTTATTTGTAACTCTAACATCATAATTTTTACTAATCTGATCCGCAACTACCTGTACTCTATACCATGTGTCCGCAAGGAAAGTACCGAACCAGGTTTCGGTATTTGGCGGAACATCCGTGTAATCTTCAAGATGATTATCTTCCCCGCTTATATAATATATACCATTATCCGCACCACCCGCACCATCCGGTATAGCAGTTTCATCACTGAATTCTATATGTATTGCAATCCTGGTAGTAGTTGCAGTTGCATCTAAATTTTCAATTCCATCAGCATATACAATTTCTCCGGCTGGATGCACTGTCGGTAAAGGGGCAGTTAATAATACATCATATTCTACTGTAACAAATCTCTCTGTTGATTGATTAAAATTTGCACCCCAGAAAACATTCTGTCCTCCATTATTTATGCTAAGGAAATATTTATGTGTATTATTGCCTGATATATTATTCCCGTCAACAATATTACTGCCTGCTGTAATTACAGCTCCACCATTAACATTAAGTACCGCCGGATCCCAGCTTGGACTTGCACTGCCGGTGGGTGTAATTGTACCAGGCTGTTCTCCTACTGCCTCATCTTCAAAATCTTCTTCAAACATTATATCTACAGCCGTATATATTGATATTTTAAAAAAGAATAAAATAAATACTGTTAATAAAATCCTTTTATTTATATTTAATAACATACCTAATAATAATTTTATTGCCTTTTTTAAAATTTTTCAAAAAAAAAATTATTTTAATGAATTTTTTAATATTATTATAATATTAAAATTATTTTTATACAAAATAATTATTCTATTGAAAAAATTAATTAGATTTGTTATTATTAATATGCTCCTTTTTTTCATTTTTTACTCCTCAATAACCGCCAGTAGAGCTGTTTGCTTTTACTGGCTGGTTTTTTATAAATAAAAAATATTTTAAAAATTTTAATAATTCCATAAATAATTGACTCGTAATATCCATAGCTATATAATTAAAATAGGATTATTCATAATAATCTTTTAAATAATGACAAGGAAAATATATGTTAAAAAAGAGAGAAGCTTTTTTAAAAATATTATATATAGAATTAGAGGATCTTAATGAGGATATATCAATATTAATAGAAGAATGTGAAAAAAAACACTGCAATGAAGAAATATCAAATTATGTATTTTTAGAAAATTTAGCCGTTTTAAAAAACGAACTTTTTGGTGTTAAAAGCTTCCTGGATGACGTTAAAAATATAGATCCGGTAAATTATGAAAATCTTAATTTATTAATTGAAGACCTTACAAGTATATTAGAAAAAAGAATACACGAAAAAGGCATAGCTCATTCTATCGTAAATTTAATAGAACGAAAAATGAATAAAGTTAAAACTTATGTAGACCATTAAAATTTAAGGTGTTTAAATAATTGTCAAATAATTTAAAAGAAGATATTGAAGTAATAATAATTGAAAATGATAAAGAATTAAATTACCTCATTAAAAAAAAGTTAGAGCAAGAAGATATTATTGCCAAATCACTTTACAACGGTAAAGATATTTTTAAATTAAGCAAAACAAATTATAAATTACTAATACTTGATTACATATTGCCCGATACTGATGCTTTTGAGCTTGTAAAAAATCTTAGAAAAAATAAATATTTATTTGATTTTATAATAATAACTGGTCATGGAAATGAAAACATAGCTGTTAAATCTCTAAAGTTAGGTGCAATTGATTATTTAATTAAAAACACAAATCTTATTGATTTATTGCCTGAGATTGTAAAAAAATCAATATCTGAAATTATAAACAAGCAAATACTTAAAGAATCAGAAAAAATAATTATTTATCAAAACAAACTAAACAAACTTAGAGCAGATATTTGGAAGCTTGCATCAAAAAAAACTCTTGATAAAAAAAAATTAATACAGAATTTATTAAAACAAATTGGAGAATCATTAAATATAACAAGAGCAGAATTTTTAGTATTAAATGATAAAAAAACCAAATATGAGGTTACAATCGAATGGCATAAAAACGGCCTTAAAAGTACAATTGGTGAAAATATTATTTTTAATATAGCAAAACATTATTTTGCTGAAAAATATGTTGTTATACCTGATGATTTAAATCAATTAACAAAACAATATGCATTAAATAAAATGAAAAAATATGGTACTAAATCATATATAACGATTAAATTTGAAGATAAAGCTGTACCTAATAGTTTTTTTAGTTTTTCCGATTGTGAGGCAGAAAGAAAATGGCTAAAAATAGAAAAAGATATACTTGCAGAGTTGGTAAAAATAGTATCAATAAGAAGTAAAGAGATAGATTCGGAAAATAAAATAATCGAAAGTGAAATACGATATAAAGAATTATTTAATAATATGAGTAGCGGAGTTGCCGTATTTAAACCTATTAATAACGGTAATAATTTTATATTCATTGATTTTAATAAAGCAGCAGAAAAAATAGAAAAAATAAAGCGGAAAAATTTAATAGGCAAAACCATTTTAGAAGCTTTCCCCGGGATTAAGGCTTTTGGTCTTCTGGATATTTTAAAAAGAGTAAATAGTACAGGCATACCTCATTCACATCCTATTTCATTATATAAAGATGACAGGATATTAGGATGGAGAGATAATTATATATACAAATTACCCTCTGGTGAAATTGTAACGGTGTATGAAGATGTAACAGAAAAAAAAATCGCGGAAAATGAACTTATTAAAACAACAAATTTTTTAAATAATATTATAGATAAAAGCCATTATGCAATCTGGATATCAGACAACAAAGGCACCTTAATAAGGATTAATCAGGCATGTAAAAAAATGCTGAAAATAACTGAAAAAGAGGTAGTAGGTAAATACAATCTATATAAAGATAATATAGTAAAAGAACAGGGAATACTGCCATTAATAAATGAGGTTTATAAAAAAGGCAATACAGTTAGATTTAAACTGGAGTATAACACATCTAAATTGAAATCTATTAAATTAAAAAATAAATCATCTGTAATACTTGACGTAGTAATAACACCGATAAAAGATAACTCTGGGAATATCCAAAACGCAATTATACAACATATGGATATAACTGAAAGAGAAAATTATGAAAAAGAAATAATAAAATTGAATTTAGAGCTGGAAGATAATGTAAAAAAAAGAACTGAAGAATTAAACCAGGCAATTAATGATCTGGAATCATTTGCGTATTCTATATCGCATGACCTTCGAGCCCCTCTACGGCATATTAAAGGCTTTACAGAATTATTAAAAAATAGAATAGAACCAATTTTAAATAATGAATCAAAAAAATATCTAAATAATATTATTAATTCATCTAAATATATGGAAGAGCTAATAACTGATCTGTTGGCATTCTCAAGAATGGGCAGGGCAAAAATTAATTATAATAAAATAAATTTAAATCAGCTTATTAAAGAAGCTATTAATATATTTGAAAATGATATAAAAGAAAGATCTATTAAAATAAATATAAATAGTCTACCTGTTATCACAGGTGACTATTCTTTAATAAAACAGGCAATAATTAATTTTTTGTCAAATGCAATAAAATATACCAGACTAACAAAACAAGCAATAATAGAAATTGGAGATTTAAGCAATAAAGATGAATTTATTTTTTATATCAAAGATAATGGAATAGGTTTTAACAATAAATATACTGATAAAATATTTGAAGTTTTTCAAAGACTGCATATTAAAGAACAATTTGAAGGAACCGGTATCGGATTAGCAATTGTAAAAAAAATCATATCAAAACATAGAGGTAAAGTTTGGGCGGAAGGAAAAATTAATAAGGGTGCAACTTTTTATTTTTCTCTACCAAAAAAATAAAAAAAATTAATATATTTATTTTTTGTTGTATTAAAAAAATCGATATGTTAAAAATTAATACAGTATACTATAATATAAATATGAAAAAAAATATAATAAACATTTTACATCTTGAAGATAATGCCCTCGATGCCGAATTAATAAAAGCAACTCTTGTATCGGATAAAATTAATTGCAGTATTATTAATGTACAGGATAAAATTAACTTTAAAAAAGCACTTGCTAATAATCATATAGATATTATTCTAGCCGATTTTTCACTACCCTCATTTAATGGCATGGATGCATTAGATTTAGTTAAAGAATCATATCCTGATATACCTTTCATATTTGTTTCCGGTGCAATCGGTGAAGAACAGGCAATAGAAGGATTAAAATCAGGAGCAATAGATTATATTTTGAAAAATCAGTTAAAACGGCTATCTTCATCAATATTAAGAGCATTAAATGAAGCAGATGAAAAAAGGAAAAGAAAAAAAGCGGAAGAAGAATTAAAAAAAAGCTATACTAAGTTAACAAAAACATTTGATCAAATTGTAGATGCATTCTCATCATTATCAGAAAAAAAAGACCCCTATACTGCCGGTCATCAAAGAAATGTTTCTTTATTAGCCTGCTCAATTGCAAAAAAAATGAATCTTTCTGATGATTTAATAAATGGATTAAGAATAGCAGGTTTACTTCATGATATAGGTAAAATGTATGTTCCGTCAGAAATATTAAATAAACCCGGCAAATTAAATGAATTTGAATTTAACATAATAAAAACACATCCGCAGGTAGGTTATGATATTCTGAAAAACATACAATTTCCATGGCCTGTTGCTTTAATAATATTACAACATCATGAAAGAATAGACGGTTCAGGGTATAATCAAGGACTTTTAGCTAAAGATATTTTATTGGAAGCAAAAATACTGGCTGTATCAGATGTTATTGAAGCAATGATTTCACACAGACCTTACAGACCTGCATTGGGACTGGAGAAAGCATTAAATGAAATTTCAAAAAATAAAGGCATATATTATGATACAGAGGTATCCAGGTCCTGTTTAGAATTATTTTATGAAGAAGAATTTACTTTAAAAAATTTTAATAATTTATAAATTTTATTTTAAAATATATTATGTGGAAAAAAATAAAAATATTACATCTTGAAGACAACTCATTTGATGAAGAGTTAATAAAAATTACTCTAAATACTGATATATTAAATATTAATATTAAATGCATTCATACAAAAGATGATTTTATTAATAATTTAAAAAAAAATAAATATGATTTAATCCTTGCTGATTATGATCTTCCGTCATTTGACGGATTAAGCGCTCTTAAGATTGCAAAACGTAATTATCCTGATATTCCTTTTATATTTGTTTCCGGTGCAATAGGAGAAGAACTGGCAATTGAGTTAATGAAAAATGGAGCAACAGATTATGTTTTAAAAGACCGTCTTGAAAGATTAATACCGTCGATAAAAAGAGCATTTAATGAAAGAAAAGAAAAAATAAAAAGACAAAATACGGAGAAAAAACTTCGTGAGAGCGAAGAAAAATACAGAAGATTATTTGAACAGTCAAACGATGCAATTTTTATACATAATATATACGGCATGATTATTGATCTAAATGAATGTGCATGTCACATTTTAAGTAATAAAAAGGAAAATCTAATAAAAACCTTTGTCCCCTTTTATTTTTTAAATAAAAATAATCAATTAAATCAAAATGATTTTAAAAAAAGACTTCAAAATGATGTTAATAGAGAAGAATTAAGATTATTAGCTGCTAACGGCAATTACTTTTATATTGATGTCAGTACAAGAATTATTGATAAAAAAAAGAAAACATATCAATCTATAGCCCGTGATATAACAGATAGAAAAAAATGGGAAGACAAAATAAAGAAATCATTACTTGAAAAAGAAGTTTTATTAAAAGAAATTCATCATCGTGTAAAAAACAACATGCAGCTTATAATAAGCCTTTTAAATCTACAGGCACTTTCTACAAATAATGTTGATTTAATATTAAAAGTAAAAGAGAGTGAAAACAGAATAAGAACTATGAGCTTAATACATGAAAAATTATATCAATCCGATGATTTTTCTAAGATAAATATATCCAATTATACAAAAGATCTAATCAATATGCTTCTAAGCTCATTTGAAATTGTACCGAAAAATTTAAATTTTGACATTAATGTAGAAAATATTTTTTTAGAAATTAATAAAGCAATACCTTTTGGATTAATATTAAATGAAATAATTAGTAATTCTATAAAATATGCCTTTATAAATATCTCAAAACCGGTAATTAAAATAAAAATATATACAGATAATAATAATTATATATGTGAGATTGGAGATAATGGAAACGGTTTAAAAAATGATATAATTTTTCATAAACAAAGCACTTTAGGATTCCAACTAATTCATACTCTTATTAGTCAATTAAGCGGCAGTATTGAAAAATTGAATACCAGGGGAGTAAATTTTTATATAACTTTTCCAAAAATATAAATCTTCTTAATTTGTTATATAGAAGTGTTTAATAAGTACTTTTACTGAAAAAATTTAACATTAATTCTTTTATAATTTTTTTCTATTAAATGATAAATTCTATAAATAATCATAAATATATAACAGAAACATAAGAATCTTTACCATATTTAGACTCTTTTAATGATGACTGATATTTTATTGCTTTTTCTTTATCTTTAAAAGGCCCGACACGTAATCTGTAAAATGTTTTTTCATCAGATATTTTTTCATTTATAAATACAGGATAACCCTGCATCTTATAATAAATTGAAATATCCTCAGCCGTCTTTTTACTTAAATATGAACCGATTTGTACAATATATCTCTTATTGGTATAATTTTGCACACTCTTTTTTTCATCTATCTTATTACTTTTTGTATTAGAATAATTATTATTTTTCTTTATTTCAGTATTCTTTTTTTCTCTACCTTTTTCATCATTAATATAGTCAGAAGAATATAATGTTTTAGAATCATCAATCTCAACAGGACTTTTATCATCATTTTTAATATTATCATTATTATCCGCTTTTTTATTATCATTATTGGTAGTATCAGTATTAATATTATTTGAGTCCTGATTTATATCCTGTAAACTTTCAGGCTCTGGTATATCCATAGAGCTGTCATGTTCGCCATAATAATCATATTGTTCAGTTAAATCCTCATTTTCAAGTGTCAATTCATTTTCCGTTGTTTCATTCTTAGCTGTATTTTTATTAGAGTTTAACAGCATTATTATTACAAATGCGGTTACAGTAACAATTAAAATAAAAACAATAAATATTAAAAAAATCCTTCCTTCAGTTAAATTTAAAGCATAATAATTTTTCGGTTTCCTGTCACTCATATATAATTCCTCTCTCTTAATGTTTTTATAAACTTATCTGTAAAATTATGAAGATTATAATTATTACTCACATAAAAAATATCGACATTCTGTTTTTTTTTATTAGCATAATAATTTACTTTTTGATTATTAATAATTCTCAAAACCTTCCAAAATGAATAACCGTCCCGTTTTTTTGCCTTTTTTATTATATTAAATAATGAAGACTTTATTATACAAACTGCACTGCATAACTCATCAAGACCCATTTCAAAAAGAAGAGCCGCATTAATGCATATCTTATCCCCTCCTGAAGCCATTCTTTCTTTTACCATTTTAATCATTACTGGATGAACAATCTTGTTCAATTCATTTAATTTGTCTCTGCATGAGAATACTATCCCGCCCAATTTTTTTCTATCTATAACTTTGTTTTTAAGAATATCCTTACCGAAGTTTTTAACTATTAAATCCTTACAAATATCTAAAGCCTCATGGCCCAATAGATCTACATCAATAATTTTATAGCCATACTGTAATAATATTTTATCGGCAGATGACTTTCCACTGCAGTATAATCCTGTAATTCCCAAAACTTTTTTACTGGAGTTCACCCCAATTATCTCCAATTTTTATTGATGTGCGTAATTGAAGATTAAAATCAAATCCTTTTTCCATAGATTCTTTTACAATTTTAATTACTTTATCTTTCTCTTCCAGTACAACATCAAATATTAATTCATCATGAACCTGCATTATAATTTTTGATTTTAATTTTTCTTCTTTAAATTTTTTATATATTTTTATCATACTGATCTTCATTAAATCAGCAGCAGTTCCCTGTATTGTTGTGTTTACGGCAATCCTCTCCCCATTAGCTCTGACCATTTTATTTTGATCATTTATCTCAGGTATTGTCCTTTTCCTGCCCCACAAAGTTTCCGCATATCCCAATTTCCTGCATTTTTCCCTGATGCTTTCCATATATTCACTAATGCCTGAATACTTTGCAAAATATATATTAATAAAATTAGCGGCTTCTTTCCGTGAAATGCCTAAATTCTCAGAAAGCCTGAATGCACCCTGTCCGTAAAGAATGCTGAAATTAATCGTTTTCCCTATATTTCTTTCTTCCTTTGTAACATCTTCTGCTTTTTTATCAAAAATCAACATGGCTGTCCTAATATGAATATCTTCCCCATTTTTAAATGCATCATATAAATTTTTATCTTTTGACAACTCAGCAAGTAAAAATAATTCTATTTGAGAATAATCGGCGCTGATTAAAATATTATCTCCGGTCGGTACAAATGCCTTTCTTATCTTGTTGCCTATATCTGTTTTAACCGGTATATTCTGTAAATTTGGATTTTTACTGGACAACCTGCCTGTTTGTGTACCTGTCTGCATGTATGTCGTATGAATTTTATTTGAGATTAAATTTATCATTAAAGGTAATGCATCCGAATAAGTTGATTTAATTTTACTTAAAGTCCTATAATCCAACAAAAGGCCTGCAATGGGATGAACATATGAAAGTTTATTTAATACATCGACATCAGTAGAAGGACCGGTTTTCGTTTTTTTAATTACAGGTAATTTCAGCTTATAAAATAAAATCTCAGCCAGTTGTTTTGTCGAATTAGGATTAAAATCCTCACCTGCAATATCCAATATTCTTTTATGAATATCATCTATCTCGCTTTCAAGCTGTTTGGATAAATTATTAAGGTAATCTTTATCAATAGACACCCCATAATATTCCATATCTATTAAAACTTTTAATAAAGGTATCTCTATATCATAAAATAATTTTTTAGCTTTTTGGTTATCTTCCAGTTTCTGATTTAAATGTTGATATAACCTAAACGTTATATCGGCATCCTGCCCTGAATAATTTATCAGCTCATCTAACGGTACATCCATTAAAGTTTCTTTTTTTGTATTTTTTACAATGTCTTTATAATGGATTGTTTTATAATTTAGATATTTTTCCGCTAAATCATCCATATTTAATATATTATGTGAAGCGTCGATACAATACTCTGCAATCATGGTATCAAAAATATTATAATCAATATTAAATCCGTAATTTTTTAAAAATTTAATATCAAATTTAATATTATGTCCTATTTTCAAAATATTATTATTCTCAAAAATCCTTTTTAATTCATTAAATATTTTTTTAATCTGCTCTTCATCGATGCTTATATCCGCCTCTTTCTGCTGTAAAAATGAAATATTTATCGGAATCACAAATACATCATTCTCAAAAGCAATACTGATGCATATTATTTTATCATTTAAAAAATCAAATCCTGTTGTTTCCAGATCAAAACAAAAAGAGCCATGGGCTTCAATTTTATTTAAGATACTCTTTAAATTGTCCAGCTCATATACTATTTTATAATGCTTGCCTTTTTTATTTAAGCTGTATTGATCTTTATCACTTTTTTTTTCTTTAATACTTTCAGCAGATATTATTCCTTTCCCAAAATAATTTAAATTATAATCCTTGATATCTTCAATAATGCTGTTTAAATTATTTTTCTTTAAAATATCTATTGCATTTTCCAGCTGTATAGGTTTAGGGGCAATATCATCTAAAACTATATCCAGTTGTATATCCTTTTTAATTGTAGCAAGTTCTTTGCTTAAAAAAGCATTTTCTTTATTTTCCAGCAATTTTGATTTTAAACTTTCTTTTTGCAGCTTATCTATATTATTATAAATATTCTCCAAATTTTCCCAATCAGTTAATAACTGTACCGCCGTCTTCTCACCAACACCTTTCACACCGGGTATATTATCAGAGCTGTCACCTTTTAAAGCAAGATAATCAACAACCTGTGATGGTTTAATACCCATTACCTTATAAACGCCATCCTCATCTAGTGTTTTAATTTCTGATGTAGATTTATCCGTATAATCAATAGAGACATGATTATTGACAAGCTGCCTCATATCCTTATCAATAGAAAATATAACTGCTCTATTTTCATTTTTAACCACAAATTTCGATGATAATGTACCTATAACATCATCCGCCTCATGGCCGTCAACAGCTAAATGGGGTAAATCTAATTTTTTAATTAATTCAATTATTGTAATTATCTGATATTTTAAATCCTCAGGAGGTAAAGGTCTGTTAGCTTTGTATTCAGGATAAATTTTATTTCTAAAACATTCACCCTGCCCTTCCAGAGCAATAAGATAATAATCGGGATTTTCTTTTTTTAATACAGAAATAAGACTTTTAAAAAAACCGAAAATTGCGGATGTGTTTTCACCATTACTATTAGTTAAAGGTCTATTAATAAAGGTATAATAAGATTTGAAAATAAAACCAAATCCATCTATCAGAAGGATTTTTTTCATCCATTAATATCCACTAAACGAGTATCAACAAATTCATAGGTATTTCTTTTGGTTTTCTTTTTAGCTATCCCTTGTATATCGGCTTTTATTTTTACAAGGACAGTATCCAGTATTTCCTTGTTTTTATTGGTTTTATTGACAACCTGTTTAGAAAGATTATCAATGCTGCTTTTTAAATTAAAAATTTCTAAATCTTTTTTAAATGGAAGGTTATAATATATTTTTTCCAGTGGTATTAAAATTTTTTTAAAAGAATTAAGCTCATTAATAATATCTTTTTCTAAATTAATATGCTCTATTAATTTATCCGGATCTTCTTGCTTTAAATCTGTTTCTTCATTCTCTAAAATATCCAGATAGCCTTCGAGCTTTTCTTTTTGCATTAATAAATTTTTTCTTATTTTTTTTGCTAAAATTTTAGGTTGCAATATTTATTCCTCCCTTATTCTTTTCAGCATCACTAACTGTATTAATATTTTTACTTGCTTCCAGCCATGCATCTCTTAACTCAATAAGATATCTTTTAACTTCATTTAATGGACCAGGAGATTTTTTGATATTACCTTCGGACAACTTATTATTAATATACATATAAATACTGAACAAACGCTGTGATATTTCACCCGCATCCATATTTAAAGATGTGATAAGTTCGGTAATAATATCTTTGACTTTCACGATATTATTATGAGTTTCTTCAATTTCTTTCTTTGCCATATACTCCAGTGCTTTATTTAAAAATTTAATTGCACCGTCATAAAGCATTACAATTAACTTTCCCTGATTAGCTGTGTTAACTTCTGTCTCTTTATACTGCTTATAAGCATTATTAATAGACATAACCTACCCTCCAAAAAAAAGTATTGTTATAATTTTCGGATATATTTAAAAATACTTAATACATATTTTTAAAAAAGCTCTATATATTATTATAATTATTATAAAAAAAAAAGCTATTTTTATAAATATAAATTTAAAATATACCAAATATCATATATATTTTAATAAAATATTAAAATATAACAAATAATAATTATTTTTTTAGAATTAATAATAAAATCATAATTAATATATTTTACTAAAATTTTATTAAGTTAAATTTACTTTTTTAATTTTACTATTTGAAAATTAACTATATTTTATGTATAATATAGTTGTAAATAATATTTAAAAATTAACATAATTTGATAAATTATTAAATATAGAAAGAAATTAAAATTAGGATAATACACTTGCAAATATCTCAAAATTTAAATTTGCAGTTAAAACAAAAATTGTCTCTTTCAAAAGAAATGCTTCTTTCATTAGAATTAATACAACTGCCGTTGTTAGATCTAAAGGAAAGGATTGAAAAAGAAATTTTAGAAAATCCTGCATTGGAATTAAAAGAAAAAAAGAAAGAATATGAACAAAATATTGATAATATAGAAAAAGCATTCTCAGAAGATACAAATTATTTTGAAGATTCGTCAAGCGCATATACAAGCACAGGAGTAGCCCCAAACTCTAAGGAAATTGATTTAAAAAGAAGATATCTTGAAGGAGCACTTTCATATGAAAAAACCTTATATGATCATTTAATATGGCAATTAGAAGTACAAAATTTAAGTGAAAATCAAAAAAAAATCGGCACTGCAATAATCAGCCAAATTGATGCTAACGGATTTTTAAAAGACAAATTAGAGGCTATATTTGAAGGAAATGATTTAAAAAATGCTTATGATGTTTTAGAAGTAATACAACTTTTTGATCCTCCCGGTATTGCTACCTCAGGTGTACAGGAAGCCTTACTTTTTCAAATCGAATCAATGCATGAAAATGAAATAAACAAACATGCATATGAAATATTAAAAAATCATTTTAATCTTATGATTTCAAGGAAAGACAATGAAATTGCAAAAAAAATGAAGATTAAAATTGAAGAAGTAAAAGAAGCCTTAGAGTTTATCAGTCATCTTAATCCATATCCGGGCAGAGAATATTCGTCTGATAAAATTAAATATATAATCCCTGATGCCTTTGTCTATAAAAGAGAAAATTCACTGGTTGTAGAAATGAATGAAGATATACTTCCTGCATTGACAATAAATAAATATCTAGAAAAATTTACAACTAAATCTAAAGACTCAAAAAATTACAATGAGCAAAAAAAATATGTAGTAAATAAGTTAAAAAGCGCCAGACAGTTCATTAATCTTATAGATTACAGGAACAGCTCATTATTTAAACTCGTTCTGATACTTGTAAAATTACAAGAAGAATTTTTCCTAAAAGGACCAAAATTCTTAAAACCTTTAACCATGAAAGAAGTAGCTGAGGAAATCGGGCTGTCAGAATCAACAATATCACGCCTTTCATCAAGTAAATATATTCAGACTGAATGGGGATTACATGAAATTAAATATTTTTTCACAAATTCAATCGGCAAGTCTAATGACGGAAAATCTGCTGAAAGTATCCGTGAAATAATAAAAGAAATTTTTGAAAATGAAAAAGATAAAAAAATTTCTGACCAAAATATTGTAGATATCTTACAAAACAGAGGGATTAAAATTGCACGGCGTACAGTAGCAAAATATAGAAAAATTTTAAATATTCTTCCCTCACATCAAAGAAAATTATAATTTTTTAAAAAAAGGAGATTTTATGGAAATAAGGATCCAAGGCACCAATAGTTTTACAGTTTCAAAAAGAATTGAAGATTACATATTAAAAAGAGTAGAAAAATTAAATTATTTTAAAGCGCACATCGATGAAATTATATTTTATTTAACAAGTGAAAAACTCATTTATAAAATATCTGCAACATTAGCAATAAAAAAATCTGGTGTGCATAAATTTGAAGCGCATGCAGATGAAATGTACACTGCAATAGACAAAGTTATTCATAAAATAGATGTAAAAATAAATAGAGAAAAGACAAAAATGCAAAAGCATAATAATCTAAGTCATCAGGAAATTGCGGAATTCTTTACACACCATGAAAGCAATAAGCCGGAACCAACCAGAAATATTCAAATTAATAACAAACCATCGACACTGACAGATGCATTTCTTCAAATGAATGTTGAAGGAAATGATTTTTACGGTTTTATTTTAATAGAAAGCGATACAAAAATTGCTCCGGCGTTTTTAAGAAAATTAGATGACGACATCATATATCTTTTTAAAAAAAAAGATGAAGATGTTTACTCTGAATTTTCAATAAAAACATCAAATAAATCAATTGAAGAAGATAAAAAAATTAGAGATATTGTCTTAAAAAAAATGGAGTTATTGGATGCTCAAAAAGATATTTTAGATCAGGATTACCATTTTAATCTCTTTATTGATAACAATGATAAAATAAATTTCTTATTTAAAGAAGGGAATGGCAAGTGGAAATTAATCCATAATTAATAAATATTCCCTTGTAACCAATAATAAAATATTTTTTTTAAATGGTTAATTTTCAGAATCTATATTAAATTATTGGTTAATAACTGCTTCAACCTTTATTTAAGGAGGTTAAAAAATGAATATGAATGAAATAAGAGTTTTTGATCTATTGCAAATGGATCTTGAAAATAAAAATTCACTTGGATTAAGATGTATAGCAGGAAAAAACGGTCTGGACAATATTATTAAATCAAAAAGTATTAATAGACCGGGATTAGCTCTTGGAGGATATTTTGATTGTTTTGCAAATACCAGAGTACAGGTATTTGGAGTCGGAGAAGCTACATTCCTTCAAAACTCAAAATATCAGGATGAACTCGATAAAATAAAAAAAATTCTTGACTATGATATTCCATGTATTTTCTTTTCAAATAATAATATGCCCCCCCAATATTTTGCAGAATTAGCTGATGAAAAAAAAATACCTATTTTGATCAGTGATAAATCATCCGATTACCTGGTATCAAGATTATTTCAAATATTAAGTGATGTATTTGCAAAAAGAATGAGAATACACGGTACTCTTGTTGAGGTTTTCGGCATAGGTATATTATTAAAAGGACAAAGCGGAATAGGAAAATCAGAAATAGCACTAGAATTAATTGAAAGAGGTCATCGATTAGTAGCAGATGATTCGATAGATTTAAAAGTAATACAGGAGACACTGGTTTTAGGAGAGGGAAGCAGTGTTATAGGACATCATATGGAAATCCAGGGAATAGGAATTATTGATGTTAAAAGTTTATTTGGAGTAGGCGCAATACGGGATAAAAAAAATATCCAGCTTGTAATTGAACTGGAAAGATATAATCCTAAAAGTGAATACGACAGTATTGGATTGGAAGAAAAATTTACAGAACTATTAGATGTAAAGATTCCTTACTTATTAATTCCTGTTATGCCGGGTAGAAATATACCGGTTATTATTGAAACTGCAGCGATGAATCAAAGATTAAAAATGATTGGTATAAATTCAGCAAAAAAATTCAATGAAAATTTAACGAAACACCTAGAAACAGAAGAGATAAAAAGAACATTTTTTAAAATTTAAAAAGAATATTGATTTAATTTATTATTTTATTCCAAATATATTTGGTAAATATAAAAATAATTAATTATTCAATTTAAAAAATTAATATATTAGAAAATAAATATTGCAAAGTTAATTTAAAAAGCTTATTGCTGTAAAATATAATTTTATAATGTATTTTAGGTAAAAAATGCAAGAACAAACAGTAGTTGTAAAATGGCGAGCAGGGCTACACGCTAGACGAGCTGTTGATTTAGTAAAAGTATCAAATAAATTTCAATCTAGTATAATATTAAAAAAAGATGAAATAGAAGCAGATGCTAAATCAATAATAAATATTATGATGCTTGAGGCTTCATATAAAACAACACTTATTGTTAAAATTGAGGGCGAAGATGAAAAAGAAGCAATGCAGGCAATAGTCGATTTATTTACAAATATTGACGAATAATAATTATAAAAGTTAAAAAAATTAAAAATATTATTATTTAATATAAAAATATTAAATAAAAAAGGTAAATAATTTAATGAATATACTAATTATTGATGATGACGAAAAGATTAGAAATGTTTTAAGTGAAACCCTCGCTAAAGAAAAACATACTGTTTTTACAGCTGAAGACGGGCTTAAAGGATTAAATTTTTTTGAAAATGAAAGAATAGATATATGTTTTTTGGATTTATGGATGCCAAATCTAGGCGGGATTGAAACATTACAAAAAATAAAAGAAAATTATACAAATGTTGAAATAATAATGATATCCGGTGAAGCTAAAATAGATCATGCTGTAAAAGCAACTAAATTCGGAGCTTTTGACTTTATAGAAAAACCTTTATCTGTTGATAAAATTTTAAGTATTGTAAATAAAATACAAAATAAAAATATTCATATAGATAAAATAATTAACAAAAAAACCTCAAAAATTGATTTAATGATTGGAGACTCGCCAAAAACAAAAATATTAAAGGACTTAATAGAAAATGCCGCTAAAAACGATGCAAGAATATTAATTACAGGAGAAAACGGCACTGGTAAAGAATTAGTGGCAAAAAAAATACATATTAAATCTCAAAGAAGCAACAAACCGTTTATCGGAGTTAATTGCGCTGCAATACCGGAAACTCTAATTGAAGCAGAATTGTTCGGTCATGTAAAAGGAGCATTTACAGGAGCAACTAATGACAGAATAGGAAAATTTGAATTATCAAACGGAGGTACATTATTTCTTGATGAAATAGCGGATATGTCATTACCGACGCAAGCAAAAGTCCTGCGGGTTTTACAGGAAATGAAGATTACAAAAATAGGTTCAACAGAACAAATTGACATAGATGTCAGGATAATAGCTGCAACAAATAAGGATATTAAAGAAGAAATAAAAAAAGGTAATTTTAGGGATGATTTATATTACAGATTAAATGTCATACCTATTAATATTCCCCCGTTAAGAGAAAGAAAAGAAGATATACCATTATTAATAAATTATTTTATGAAAACAATAACAAAAGAAAACAATCTTAAAGAAAAAAATATATCAAAACAGGCAATGAATTATATAATAAATTATCCATGGCCGGGAAATATAAGACAATTAAGAAATATCATAGAAAGATTAATTATAATGATAGAATATGATGAAATATCTCTGAATGATATTGAAAAATGTCTTGAAAATGAATCTCTCCATCAAACAAACATAAATACTTCTAAATATGAAAATTATAAGTTAAATGCAGCAAGAGATGAATTTGAAAAAGATTTTATTGAAAATAAATTAATTGAAAATAAATTTAATATATCTAAAACAGCAAAAGTTTTGGGTATATATCCAAGTAATCTGCATTCTAAAATTAATAAATTAGGGATTAGTATAGATGAATTAAAAAAAAGCTAATATTGATTATTAAAAAATATAATTAAAAAAGGTTAGATATGTCAAAGGATTTAACTAAAAGACAAAAAGAAATTTTAAATTTCATAAAGTCTTTCATAAATACCAATGCCTACCCTCCAACTATAAAAGAAATATCGGAAAAATTTAAAATATCACAAAAAGGCAGTTATGATCATATAAAAGCTTTACAAAAAAAGAAATATATTGATTATAAGCCTAAAACAAGAAGGTCTTTAAAAATTTTAGTATATAATGATATAGATCAAATTGAATACACTGATGATATGTTTGAAATACCGCTTTTAGGAACAGTACAGGCAGGACTTCCGATATTGTCATATGAAAATTTTGAAGGCAAAATAAAAATTGATAAAAATATGTTTAGCCGGGGAAACTTGTTTGGATTAAAAATAAGAGGGGACAGTATGATTGATGCGGGGATACATGAAGGCGATATCGCTATTGTTAAGCAAAATAATTATTTTAACAACGGCGATATAATAGTAATAGAAACTGATAATGGCATTACGTTAAAAAAAGGATATAAAGAGAAAAAAGCTGTTAAGCTTGTCGCCGCAAATAAAAGCTATCCGGAAATATATAGTAAAAACCCAAGAATAATAGGTAAACTAATCGGTTTGATTAGACAATATTAATCAACACATATATAAAAAATAAATTACTAATCTCTTAACTTAATAAGTTGTATATATAAAGATTTAATATTAATTACTTAACAATAATATGTTATAATAATTATTCTTTGCAAGTTTTCATATTTAATAAAATAATATAAATAAATTGAAGGGGATTTAATTGAAATTAAACAGCCGTAATTTAAAACACTTTGTAGAAAAAGGAAAAATAGAAAATATATATTTATTTTCAGGACCGGAGATTGGAGAAAAAAACGAAATAATAGAACTAATTGAAAAAAAACTTTTTCAAAATAATGAGTCTTCTAAATTCACATTCTACTGTGGAGATGATTTTGATCAGGTTAACTTCATGAACACTTTAAAAAGCGGATTATTATTCTCAGAAAAAAAACTAGTAATTTTAAAAAAAATAGAACAGATTAATGCAGATACAATTTCATTGATTACAAATTACATAATACCTAAATCAATTGACTATAAAAAATTTGAAGATGAAGTATTAAATAAGATTAATAAAAGCGATATTAAAAAAGAAATTTTAGACTGCTATAATAAAGAAAACAATGATTATATTCTAAAAAAATTAACTTCTCAAAACAAAAAAAAGCTCGTAAAAATATTTTACTCTATAGATTTTAAAAACTATGACAGTAATACATATTTAATAATGCTGAATGAAACAAAAGATAAAATACCTCAGAGTCTTATTGATCTTTTAAGCGATGAACAGAATATTATATTCTGGGAGATGTTTGAATCCCAAAAAATAGAATGGATCAGAAATGAATTTAAAAACAACAGTCTTTATATAGATGACGAATCAATATCCTTTATTCTGGACATGATTGAAAATAATAAAGAACAGTTAAAAGATGAAATATATAAAATTTCCGCATTATTTAAGGACAGCGGAATAAATGAAAATGTTATCAAAAAAAATTTTATAGAAGAGTATCTTTATCATTCTAAAGAAGAAACACCATTCAGCCTGTATAGCGCAATGCTTGAAGGGGATCTTACAAAATCATTAGAAGTCCTTGAGTCCCTGTTTTTATCTGATGAATACTCTTTATTAAACGGTCTTGTCTGGTCACATAGAAGGTTTTTAAAAGCCTTGGACTTATATGAAAATCAAAAATTACCAATTATAGAAATATATTCTAATCTAAACATCACAAATAAAACAAATAAAGAAGAAATCCTTAAAGGATTTAAACGTTATAATTTTAACCATGCCTGCCTTATGTTTCATTATCTGTCAGAACTGGATTATTATTTAAAAATACTGCCGAATAAGCTTAAATTAATTAAACTCCAAGAATTTATAATAAATTTTATTAATGGTGATATGAAAAAATCATTTTTAAATGGGGATTTAGAATACCTGCAAACCTGATTATTCTTTTATCTTATATTTACTTTTTACAACTTTAACAAATTCCTTTAAAAGAGGATCTGTACTGCTTCCTATTTTACAATCATGCAAAATATCACTCCTTTCTTTTGACAACCATCTAAAAAGTCTTTTTGTAATTTCAGTAATACTGTCAGGACTCTGTGCAATTCTCACAATACCTCGAAAATCCTGTCTGCTCATAAATTTTCTTGCAGTATTGAGCTGAATAATAAAATTTTTATTCTGATCCCCCGGGAAAATTTCAACATGATTTTTTGGAACATTAGTGCTTACTTTTTTTGCATTTCCTTTAACAATTTTTTCCTGTTCATTATTAATCTTGTCAATCTGCATATTATATCTTAATACATTAGTCTGCTGAATCAAAAAAAGCAATCCCTCTTCATCTATTTCCTTTATTAATTTTATAAGTTCTTCCTGTAATCTTAACTTTTGATTTACACCGGATGTTTTTGCCTGTTTGTCATTTGCTGCCATATAAAACTCCTACTTTTTTTAAAGAATGAATAGAATATATCCTTTTATTTAATAATTATCAATAAATCTAAAAAAAATTTATATAAATTTTAATCTTTTAAATAAAAAAAATAAAATTTATCGATAGTTTTTAAACTGCAAATCGATTATTCATTGAAATTTGAATCATTTATTAAACTTATTTTTTTTATAATTTTTTATTAAGCCGTAGAGTTTTTATTAGACATAAAGCAGCACAGATTTTTTTCTCTATGGCTTAATTTTTTATATTAGTTTTTTGGAAGATGCCACAGAGACACTGAGGACTCAGAGTTACACAGAGTTTTGGTTTTTTATCTTATTTATTAACTCTGTGAATACTCAGCCTGTCCAGCATATTGGGAATGTGCTGTGGTGTACTCCTCGCCTCCGTGGCTGAATCCTCTTTTGTAAAAAATAATGAATAAGGATATCCATATGAAAAAAACATTAACAATAGTATTGGTAATATTACTCATAGCATTCAACATATATACAGACACAAGATACAATGAAAACTTAAATACACCTCAAAATGTAGAAGGAAACGGTAATATAAATACCCAGACAGGCAGCCTGTCCGTAAGTATGACAGACATATCATTACCGGGCTTAAACGGGCTTAACTTTGACCTTACAAGATCATACAGCTCAACACTGGCAAATATATACAATATGAAAACAGATATATACGGCAAGAGTCATGTAAGCATTCACACGCCGGCAGACTGGAAGTACGGACTGGGGGCTGGATGGACTTTCTCAATGCCCTTTATATTCACAGATATAGACGACACGGGAAGCATAAAAAAATTGAACTTATTCTGGGGAGGAAGTGCATTCGAATTAAACCAGGCAACATTAAACATAAACAGTAAAGATGAAAACAACATTAAATATTACTATGTAAACGACATAAGGGTATACATAGACAGAAGCATGAGGTATGAGGATGAAGTAACAGACCCAATTTACGGACAGCTTAACAATAAAAATGTCACAAGTGAATACTGCTTAGAGTTAAAGAATGGTACTAAGTACTATTTTAGTATTGCAGGCAACCTCATGTGTATAATAGCCCCCTCAGATACAAATGATGTAAAAAGGGCTGAGATCTGGTTTTACTATAAAAATCATAATCCCATAATGACTCATGATGATTATGTAAACAATATGGAGAATGCAAAGATAGAGATGGTCGTGGATAGTGTGGGAAGGATGATAGACTTCATATACAAACAGGGTGATGAAAACTGGCTTGAAGAGGTAACATATACTGTAAACATAAAGGGTAATGATGAGACAAGAAGTGTAATGTATTCTCATGAGAATGCAAGTAGCCTTGATGTGTACAGTATAGACCCTGATGAAATGAAGGTATCTGCTGTTACAAACCCCATAACACAGGCTGATGGTAAATACCTTTTGACAGGATTTAAAAACCGGATGCAGGCTGTCCAGGGTGATGACTACACAAGGTATGAATATAAGATATATGAAGCTGGATTTTCATTTAAGAGTGGGTCAAGCAATAATAATTATTTTGCATTGTTGAATAAGGTGTATTCCAACTATACATATGACGGCACGGCTGGTGAAGATTACTACAAAAACTGTGTTGCATTCAACTACAACAGACCAAAAGCGACGGATGATGAAAACTCAAACTACACTGTTTATAAGAGGACATTCGCATCAGGATACATGGACATATTTAAGGTTACAAGGGAGTATGCTCTTAGCAAGAAAACAATAGAAGCTGACTCAACATTATTCAACGACACACACTATGAATATTACGGCAACTCATACGGCAGGCCCTTGAATGAATACTGGACGGTAATAAAGGTTGGCGGCATCACGAAGAAGCATGTATATGCAGCAAACAACAAGGATGAAGAGGACAACCTTTTAAAATACATCGAGACCGAGGCAAATGCCGGCGATTTTAAGGAAAGGTTAGAGTTTGTGTATGATGTCAGAAAGAGCTTGAAGGCAAAGAGTCTTTACAGGAGCGGTGAGCTTAAATACACTGAAAACTTCATATATGATAAATACAATGACCTGATAAACCATAAGGCGCCTAACGGGCTTGTTACGGAAACCGTTTATGATACCAAGTTTCATATTCCTGTGGAGAGTATTCAGAGGAACATCAAGAATGGCGATGGGAGTATATTTGATGTAAGGATGGAGAATGAAATAAGGGATACTGACGGCAAGGTGATTTCCCAGACTGTATATGCAACTGTTAATAACAAGAAGAAAGCGATCAAGGTAAAAAGAATAACATATGACGGGTACGGCAACCCCGTAACAGTAACGGATGCCCTGGGAAACACAGTAACAACATATTATGATAATATTTTTCATATATTCCCTGAAATAGTACAGATGAATGTAACGCTGGACGGTGTGCTGACAAGGGTAAGAGGCTATAAGTTATTCAACTCAGACGGGAGTGTATGGATCGAGTGGGACAATGACGGGTATGCAGTAGCCCATGAGTATGACATACTGGGTACCGAGGTTAAGACGATGTTGCCCGATGAGGATGATTATACGGCATTCGATCATAATGCAGTAACAGGTGCATCGGATCTGTTGACAAGTAACTGGTTAAGCACAAGGAACAACAACAGCTATGTTGAGATGGAGGTGAATTATATAGATGAGAGTGTCTTAACATACGGCGAGGAGTTTAACGGCATACGTGTTAAGACAGGTAAGTTTGCAGACGGGCTCGGTCATGTGCTAAAAGAGGTACTGTATGATTCTGCAGACTCAGATACCGAATACTCGGTTAAGAGTATGGAGTATGATGCATTGGGCAACATGATAGCCCTGACTGATCCTGATGCAGGGGATTCATTCCAGATGAGGACAATAATGGGCAGGGATGTTAAGGTATATGATAAGACATGGCTTGTTACATATGATGATCTCGGCAGGAAGAAGGAGGTTGAATATCCTGATGAATCAAATAATATAGTAAGAAAGATATTAAAATATGATGATAAGAACCTTACCGTTACAACCATAAACACAAAGAGGAACAAAACAATCGAGTACTATGACATAGACGGC
>Ga0209164_1001111_pt1 | contig 39620 bp, 32 predicted proteins | sample MTBNYHSulfiMetaG_FD_187458 | JGI IMG/M metagenome (GOLD analysis project Ga0209164, IMG submission 187458) | Enrichment culture microbial communities from rom New York Harbor, USA that are MTBE-degrading - MTBE-NYH (New York Harbor Sulfidogenic)... | ecosystem: Environmental > Aquatic > Marine >... | reverse complement strand
TTAATCAGGTGTTGAAATGTTTAAAGGAGCAGGAAATGTATAAAAGTTTGATTTTTACTTTTGTCCTGTGTCTGGGTTTAACGGCCTTGGCGCAGGCAGCCGGTCCGATAGCTTACTATCCCTTTGACGGGGATACTAATGACTATGCGGGCAACGCCAAAAACGGCGTGTACTGGAGCGGCGGCGCTTCTGATAGTGTCACGCCGACCTTCGTCACTGGTGCAGTTGGCGGCCAGGCGATCTCTCTCCAGGCCTTTGACAGCTATGATACCAACGGCGTCGGCGGCACGCGGATTAATCAAGGCGTGATCCTGCCGGATGAGTCCTATTTTGATGTTGCCACTGAGTTAACCATATCGTGCTGGGTTAAATTTAATTCCCCGATGATAGCCGATGGTACAGACGGCTCAACTCAGGGCGCATGGGCTGCGCTGGTCCAAAGAAGCAGGACCGGCGGCCATTGGTGTCTGCAAACCAACTGGAATACCACTTCAGTTGCTACATCAGGATTAAATGGTGCTCAGCGGCTTTCCTTTAGGGTTGCTCACACAGCTAGTACTACCAGTACCATGTCCGTCACACCCGGCACCACCGATGGCATACACCACCTGGCTATGGATCCATCTGATTATACTACACCAGACTGGGACATCTGGTATCATGTGGTAACGACGTGTGACTCCACGGGATATGCGGTGATTTATCTCGATGGTGCGGAGAACAGGACGCAGCAAGTTCTTGCGGATAGTATAGCTGACAAAGGCGACGGCGGCTTTAACTTAGCGGTCGGCATTGGCATCTATGCCAACAGTGATTATACTCCTGGTGGTACAAGCACTAGCTCGGCGTATTCTCACGATGGTCTGATCGATGAAGTAGCCATCTGGGATAGAGCGTTGTCACCAGCGACGGTAGCATTTATCTACAACAATGGTGTGCCGGAGCCTATGACGCTGACCCTGTTGGGACTGGGAAGCCTGAGCCTGCTGTATCGCAGACGCAAAGGCTGAGTTTCGCTTTGATTTAACAGCTTGAAATGTTTTGACTCTAGTACCGGCGGGTGATAATTTCCATCCGCAGGAAAAAAATGAAACTAGGGGCAGCCACATAGCTGCCCCTAGTTATTTATTCTATAGATATAGCCGCTTTTACAAATAATTAACTCTATCAGATAATTTGCACGGACATTTTACATTTTTCATCCCGTAGCTGGCAAATCTTTATCTGCGGTATTCTTCCGTTTTATGGCGAGCAATAACACCTTCGACCATGTAAATAACATCTTCCGCAATGTTGGTGGCCTGGTCGGCAATTCGCTCCAGATGTCGAGAAATGCTGAGTAGATGGATTAAAGCATCCATGTTTTCCGGATGGATTTCAATCCCTTCTTTAACTTTGTCAAACATTTCACGATTGAGGGCGTCAACTTCGTCATCCGCGGCGCAGACCTGCCGGGCTAGCGCCGAGTCCAGGTTCACCAGTGCTTTTAGGCTATTCCTGAGCATCGCCTGTGCTTTCTCAGCCATGGTCGGAAAATCGAGAAGAATATCAATCTTGTTTTGCCGGGAGAGATATTCCGCCCGTTCCGCAATATTGACCGCCAGATCCCCGATCCGCTCCAGATCATTGTTGATCTTCAACACCGCCACAATGAAGCGCAGATCCACCGCCACCGGTTGATAGAGAGCCAGGATTTTCAGGCAGTCTTCCTCCACTTCAACTTCCATTTTATCGATGGTAATATCGCCGTCGATAACGCTCTGCGCTAACGCAGGATCGCCCTGTTCCAGTGAACCTATGGCACGCTGGACACTTTCCACCACCAGCTCGCTAAGGGCAAGAATTTTATTTTTCAAATTATCAATGTCTCTTTTTAAATGGACGGGCATAGTAATTTCTCCATTATATTATCCGAAGCGACCGGTGATATATTCCTCGGTCTGCTTTTTCCGGGGAACGGTAAAAATCTGCTTAGTGGGTCCGAATTCCACCAGCTTACCCTCATAGAAGAAAGCGGTGTGATGGGAGACGCGGGCGGCCTGCTGCATGTTATGGGTAACAATAATAATGGTGTAATCCCGGCACAGTTCATCAATCAAATCCTCGATCCGCCCCGTCGATCGCGGATCCAGAGCGGAGGCTGGCTCATCCATGAGCAATATTTCCGGATCCACCGCCAACGCTCGGGCGATGCATAGCCGCTGCTGCTGACCGCCGGACAGATCCAGAGCGTTTTTCCCCAGGCGATCCTTTACCTCATCCCAAAGCCCGGCACGCACCAGGCTTTTCTCCACGATCTGGCTAAGCTGGCTTCGCTTCTTCAGACCGTGGATCCGCGGGCCATAGGCCACGTTGTCAAAGACGGTCTTGGGAAAGGGGTTTGACTTCTGAAAAACCATGCCGACCCTCTTACGCAATTCCACCACATCGGTTTTTTCGTGATAGATGTCTTGATTATCTATCAGCACCTCGCCTTCCAGGCGGACGCCGGCAATGATATCATTCATCCGGTTCAGCGTTCGCAGAAAAGTGGACTTGCCGCAGCCGGACGGCCCGATCAGGGCTGTAATCTGCCGTGCGGCAATGTCCATACTGACCCCGAATAAAACCTGAACCTCGCCGTAATAGAAATCCAGATTACGGGTCCTGACTTTCACTTCCAGTTCTTTGTGCTGGGTCTTAAAATCTACCATCGATATTTCTTCCTGAAATGAATCCGCAGTAATATGGCCGCCAAGCTAACCCCCAGAACCAACCCCAGCAGCACCAAAGCGGTGCCGTATTGCATGGGCCTGACCTTCGCTGCCTCCGGATGCTGCGTCGCCAGCACGTAAAGATGATAGGGCAGCGCCATCACCTGGTCGAAGATGGAGCGCGGCAGCTTGGGCAGATAGAAAGCCGCCACGGTTAAAAGGATCGGAGCCGTCTCACCCGCCGCCCGGCCGATTCCCAAAATCGCCCCCGTCAGCATTCCGGAGATGGAATAAGGCAAAACATTTTTATAGGTTGTCTGCCATTTAGTAGCCCCCAGCGCCAGGCTCGCCTCGCGCAAAGATTGGGGAACCGCACGCAGCGCCTCTTCGCTGGAGACGATGATCGTCGGCAGGACCAGGCAAGCTAGCGTCAAGCACCCCGCCAGGATGGACGCCCCGAAACCGAGAAAGATGACAAAAAGCCCCAGCCCGAAAAGACCAAAAACCACCGACGGAACCCCCGCCAGCGTCACAATCGCCAGGCGTAAAATCCGCGTGAAAGGTCCTTGTTTAGCGTACTCCGAAAGGTACACCGCACACGCCATCCCCAACGGCAGCGCCACGACAATCGTACCGATCACCAGATAGCAGGTGCCCACAATAGCCGGCAATATCCCCCCTTCCGCCCCGCTCTGCCGGGGATAGCCCGACAGAAATTCCCAGTTTATCACCCCCACTCCATTCCACAGAATATCTATAATGATATAAGCTATGACAAACACAATGAAATAAGTCAGTCCCCGCATCAGCCAGTGTATCATACTTTCCGTAGTTTTAGTCATTAGATCATGTGATATTTTTTGAGCACCCGCTGGGCTACCAGATTAAGGGCGAAGGTGGCTAAAAGTAAAACGATCCCGATACAGAATAAGGCTCGATAATGTTCACTGCCAAAAGGCACCTCCCCCATCTCCGCCGCGATCGTGGCGGTCATGGTACGTACCGAGTTAAAAGGATCAGCCGTGATGATGGCGGCGTTGCCGGTAACCATCATCACCGCCATCGTCTCTCCAATGACTCGTCCCATACCCAGCATTACCGCCGCCGTAATCCCTGATAGTGCCGCGGGAACTGTAACCTTCCAGATCGTCTGGAGTTTGCTCGCCCCCAGGGCCAACGACGCCTGCTTGTAGGATGTAGGTACGCTGCGGATGGCGTCTTCGGAAATCGACATGATGGTCGGAATAGCCATCAAAGCCAATAACAAGGCCCCGGTCAAGGCCGTCAGTCCCGTATGCAAGGCAAAAACTTCTTTAACCAGCGGGGCCAGTACCACCAGGCCGAAAAAGCCAAGCACCACCGAGGGGATACCCGCCAAAAGCTCGATAAAGGGTTTCAGTATCTCTTTTTCTTTCTGATTAGCCAGCTCGGAGATGTATACCGCCCCGCAGATGCCGAACGGAATGGCAATCAGTGTCGCCAGAGCGGTTACCAGCAGCGACCCTGTCAGCAAAGGCAGGATTCCGAACGACTCCTTTTGAAAAGAAACCGGTATCCAGCGATCCCCCAGCAAGTGGGACAAGCCCGGTTTTATTAAAAAAGGAGCCGCCTCCTTACCCAGGAAAAAGAAAATGAGCAATACAATGAGGATGCTCATGGACGCCGCCCCTAAAAGCAGCGTCCTGATAGCCCTGTCTTGCCAGCGATGCTTCACCGTTTGCTCCCCTTGAAGCGTCTAATCTATCGGGACATAACCAGCCTGCAGAACAATTTTCTGGCCCTCGGGACCGAGGCAGAAATCGATAAACTCTTTTACGGTCCCCTGCGGCTCGCCTGCCGAGTAGAAATATAGCGGCCGGGCGATGGAATATTCACCCGATTTGACCGTTTCCAGGGAAGGTAAAATCGCCTTAGCCGCCTCATCCACCTTGATAGCGAGCATCTTTACCTTATCACCGGCCCCCAGGGCGTACCCCAGCCCCACATAGCCAATTGACCATTTGTCATTGGCAACCGCCTGAATAATCGCCGAAGTCGCCGGCAGCAGACGAGCCGTGACTGTGTAATCTTGCTTCTTCAAAACATGTTCCTGAAAAAAGACGTAGGTGCCAGAACTGGATTCCCGCGAAAGCACGATTATCTCCTCGTCGGATCCACCTAATTGACTCCAGCGGGTATAACCGCCGGTGAACACCTTGGCCAACTGATCCAGGGTAGCTTCGCTTATCGGATTGGCGGGATTGACGATAACCGCGATCCCATCCCTGCCGACAATAATCTCCTGGGGCTGCAAACCTTTTTGCTCGGCTAATGCCTTTTCCTGCTGCTCCATCTGCCGCGAGGCGGCGCAGATATCGGTGGTCCCGTTAAGCAGTGCCGCGATCCCCGTACCTGAGCCCCCGCCGGTAACCGAGACCTCCCTTTGCGGATGAGCTTGCATAAAAGCCTCCGCCCAAGAGCTTACCAGATGAACCATGGTGTCGGAGCCTTTTATCGTAATATATTTCTTTTCCGCCGTTGACGCTGCATCCTGGCCTTTAGAACAACCGTTGGCAAGCATTAGCAAGGCTATTCCCAGAACAATGGCAACCCACAATCCTTTCACTATCGTCCGAGCCATCGATTTGCTCCTTTAATCTCCAGGGATTTTCGCTTTAGTCCTTTCCTGGGTTATACTTATGCTTTAGAAAACAGGTGACACAAACAATCGATCCCCTCTTAAAAACCGCCAGATCTGCCTCGTAGATATTAAACGAAGGAATTATATCCTGATCGTCTGATCTCGGCAACTAATTTCATGCCGGTATGCTCGATAATTTCCCCTACCATGCTATCCACTTCATAAAATATGGCACATAAATATCAACACCCCATACGTTATACCAGGCCGCCCACAAAGACATAAATATCGCTGTTAGAAGAATATAAATCGCATATCGCCCGCAAAATGCAACCACCAGCAACCCTCCCAGCGCTTTTATTATCGCTCCGACCACCGGCCCGGCGATCCGGCCCAGGACTAATGAGACATAGCGTATCACCAGATGCGTTTCAGCCTTGGGCCCATCGATAGCCATAAAATAGATAGTTGAAATCGCATCACAGATCAGAGCGAAAAAATAAATAATTAAAATCCAGCGATATTTTTTCCACCGAGCGGAAAAATTAACCGGTAAACGTTCTGTACTATTAATGCCGAAATTCATCTTTCAAAACATAACTTCAGAAAATATTAATATCAGGTTATCGGACCTATTTTCCCACAATTTTTACCAAAACTTGCGAGCATAAATGATTATTTAGCAAATATTTATCCAAATTTAAGGCTGGCCTAGTTCAGAACCTCCTCCAGTCGCTCCACCGTCAAGCAAGTAAGGTCCCTCACCACGGCATCGGCGTCCTTGAGCCGCTCCGACAGATAAGTGGTGGCTACCGCCAGGCATCGCATCCCCGCCCGATGGGCTGCCTCTATACCCCAGAAACTATCCTCAATCACCACCGACTGCTCCGAACGGATAGGCTCCTGGCCGTCGAGGCTGGCATTGACGCGGGCGAGGCTGAGTAAATAACCTTCGGGGTCCGGTTTACCCCTGCGGACGTCATCGGCACTTACTATCTGGGCAAAAAAATCCTGCAGCTTAGCCTGATAGAGAATAAACTCGATCTCGCGGCGTTTAGCTCCGGAACAAATCGCGCAGATTATCCCCCGCTGGCGAACCTTGCCCAGAAAATCCACTACCCCAGCCATAATCACACAGCCCCCCTGCATGCGTCGTAAAAAATTGGCGCTCTTCCGCTGGCAAAGCTGTTTGACCAGTTCCGGCGTAGCTGGCGCACCGGCGTCGGTAAGTTTGCGATAGAAAGCTTCGTTATCCTCGTAGCCCAGATATTTTTGGCTATACTCATCCCAATCAAAGGAAAGACCTTCCCCCTCTAGGGCCTCGCGAAAACACTCAAAATGGACCTTTTCGCTATCGGCAATCACCCCGTCAAAATCGAAAATAATCAGCCGCAACATAAACCATCTCTTTTTTAAGTATCTTTTTGGCAATTACTTACATCTCGTTGCACCGGCGTTTTAACAAAAAAACGGTTTTTTTCTTGCCAAAATATATAACTGAGAGTAAATAAATGCCAACGAAATTAATTTAACATTATCTGGCCAAGGAATCAACTATTCCTGAAAATCCAGTTGACAATACATTTTTCCATCGTAAAACAGAACTGTTAATAATATCGCAGCGCCGTTTATATGTCTCGTTCTTTTCGTCGGAGGTTTTGGGTTTAGATAGCGTTTTTTTCAAGCATTTTGACCTCCAAGGTCGATGAATCAGATTAGTTAATCGGCAATTATGTATTTATCAGTACTGGAAAATGCTGTTTCATGGTGAAGCGGCGAAACAAAACAAAGTTTGGGAAATAGAAAAGCGAAAGGAAATGGCAATGAAAAAATGGATTAGTTTAATAGCCATAGGTATGCTGCTCTGGGGAGCGTCGGCCGTACTGGGTGCCAATGATGCCGATACCCAGACACAACTGCAGTCACTTCAGCAGCGGGTAGCTGAGCTGGAAACGCAGTTGAATCAACAGACCTATCAGCAGCGTAACGCCGAAATGATGCGGGAGATGTTGAAGGAGCTTTCGGCTGCTCCGACTAGCCAGGCAGCCGATACCGGTCTGACCGCTGGCTATGACAAACGCTTCTTCATCAAAAGCACCGATGATCAGTTCAGTTTGCAATTGGACACTCTGTTTCAGTTTAAGCATTCTTACATGCTGAGCGATGACGGGGATAAGAAGCGAGACCAGGAAGGACTAGCTGGTGGGGATCGTCTCGATTCCGATGCCAGTGCCTTCGAACTGGAACGCGCCCGTCTCTACCTGACCGGTCATGTACTAAAAGACCTCAATTACAAGGTCATTTGGGAAGGTGACAGTGACCGAGGCGAGGAGGGTGAATACCTCTATTGGTATGAGTTAAGCTATTCCTTCATGCCTGAGCTGGGTGTAAGACTAGGCAAATATAAGGGACCTTTCGGAAAACAGGAACCGACCAGTGCCGGCAGGTTGATGTTTATCGATCGGTCGTTGGCCAATGAGGTTTTCAATATTGACCGTAATGTTGGAGTGGGATTGTTTGGAACCGTTGATCTGGGCGACATCAAACCCTATTGGGAAATGATGGTCTTTAATGGTTTCCGCGACAACGAAAATGCGCCGTTCAGCGGCAACGACAATACTCCTTCTCTTGCCGCCCGCATGGTCACACCTTTGATGGGCGCTTCCCGAGAAGACTTCCTAAACGAATCAGATCTGGAGTATCATGAAAACATGGTTGCCCAGGTCGGCTGCAGCTTCGCCTATACCAACGACAGAGCGGAAGATAATTTCGCCGGCGGCGAAAGCAACAGCTACACGTATCTTGGCAAGAGTGACTATGATTGCAAAGCGGATGTCTTTCAGTTAGGCGGTGAGGCAGTCCTCTTTGGCGCCGATGTCGCTATGAAGTACCAGGGCTTATCGGTAATATTAGAAGGTTTCTACCAGCACATCGACGGCGACTCAGACGAATTTAGCGACGCGAGCGATTTCGGTACTATTCGCAATGGCATCGATGGTTTGGAACTGGACAATTACGGCTGGTATGCTCAGGCTGGTTACTTCCTCGTGCCCAAAAGCTTTGAGCTGGTCGGACGGGTCGGTGGTGTATGTGTTGACAGCACCAATGATTCCTATGAGTATGCCGGCGGTTGGAACTGGTATCTGTACGGCCAGGACCTCAAACTGTCGATGGACGTTACCTACATTGACGATCTGCCCATAGTTTCATCCAGCCCCAATTTCAACGGGATTCAGAACAACAGCCTGTTCCTGGTACGGACGCAGTTGCAATTCCAGTTCTAACTGGATAATCCTATGCTGCTCTGCTAAGTGCTGCGTTGCACGAGCCTGGTGGCTAACCAGGATACTGGTTAAAAAATCAGATAAAAAGGCGCCGTTTAAATTTAAGCGGCGCCTTTTTTTGCTGCTTTCTTTGACTTCCCGCCGCCCTGAAAAACTATGCTGCTCCAGCAATATTGAATTTAATTACCGATTGACATGAGATCAAAATATCGTAGGATATAATCGACCGCGAGGAAAAGAAGGTGTCTCTGATCGGCGGTTCATCTGCCTCTGCGCCGATGTAGCTCAATGGTAGAGCACGGCTTTCGTAAAGCCGGGGTTGAGGGTTCAAGTCCCTCCATCGGCTTTACTCGCCGCATGTTTAAGCGGTATATCTGTATTTTCTACGAAATTGTCCTTATTTACGGGAGGGATTATTTTCCTCCCTGAGATACCGGTCGATATTTTTCGCGGCGGTTTTACCATCGCCCATTGCTAATATGACCGTCGCCGCTCCCCGGACAATATCGCCGCCCGCGAACACCCCGGCAATACTGGTCATAAGATTCTCATCGGTTTGGATATACCCCCACTTGTTCAGCGCCAGCCCTGGCGTATTCTGAGTCAGCAGGGGATTGGCATTGGTGCCTATCGCCACAATCACCAGATCGCACTCGATAACAAATTCAGAACCTTTTATTGGTATTGGTCGGCGTCTGCCGGAATCATCCGGCTCACCCAGTTCCATCCGGATGCAACGCAGCCCCTTTACCCATCCCGCCTCGTCCCCGAGAACCTCTACCGGTGCGGTCAGCATCTCAAATTTTATACCTTCCTCGCGGCCGTGTCGCACCTCTTCTGCACGGGCGGGCATCTCTTCTTCGCCCCGGCGATAAACCAGCGTACTTTCCTCGGCTCCCAATCGCTTGCTGATGCGGACCGCGTCCATCGCCGTATTGCCCCCACCGATCACACACACCCGCCGGCCACGGATAATCGGCGTATCGCTCTCCCGCCGATATGCTCCCATCAAATTGGCACGCGTCAAATACTCGTTAGCCGAGTACACCCCTTTGAGATTCTCGCCCGGGACCTTCATAAAACTGGGTAACCCCGCCCCATTAGCGATGAATATCGCGTTAAATCCCTCCTCCTTGAGCAACTGTTCGATAGTCAGGGTTCTGCCGACGATAACATTGGTTTCAATTTTGACGCCCAGCGCCTTTAAGTTCTCGACCTCCTCGTGAACGATTCGCTTGGGCAGACGAAACTCCGGAATCCCATAGACCAGCACCCCGCCCGGCTGATGAAAGGCCTCAAAAATTGTCACCTCGTGCCCCATTTTCGCCAGTTCACCCGCGCAGGTCATACCCGCCGGACCCGAACCGATACAGGCGATCTTTTGGCCCGTCTTGACCGTCTGCCTCTGGGGACGATCTTGCTGATGCTCCATCTGATAATCCGCGACAAAACGCTCCAGATATCCGATAGCCACCGGGGCGTCGCTCTTGCAGCGAACGCATTCGACCTCGCACTGCGTCTCCTGCGGACAGACTCTGCCGGTTATCGCGGGAAGGTTGTTATCCCGGCGGACAACCGCCGCCGCCCCCAGGAAATCTCCCTCAGCTATCTTCCTGATAAAACCCGGTATGTCGATCCCTACCGGGCAGCCGGGGATACATTTGGCATTTTTACATTGCAGGCACCGCTGGGCCTCCAGAATGGCCAGCTTCTCCGGCAGTCCCAGATTGACCTCTTTAAAATTGTCCCTTCTTTCCACCGGATCCCGCTGAACCATCTCCTGGCGTTTGATGGCCAGCCGATCCTTGGCGCTTAACTTCTGCTCGGAAAGCTCGGGTTCATTCATCTTACTTCTCCCGGTTTACTATACAAAATTTATCATTATGCCTAAAACGTTCATTTTAGCAAAATTTTTCCGACAAGTAAATAGACATAGTTTGCCCCTTACTAGCGACAAAATCGCTAAATTAAAAATGTGGATGCACAGCATCAACGTGCCGCTGGAATTGCCCGCTGGCGAAAAATTAGTTAAGATTCATGGTCATGAGGAATTCCGCATTTGTCTTAACTTTACTCAGCCGGCTTTTAAGCAGTTCTACGCTTTCCACCGGATTCATGTCGCTCAGAACCCGACGCAGGCGATAGACCAGTTCCAGTTCTTTGGGATCCATTAGCAGTTCTTCCTTGCGGGTGCCGCTGCGGCTGATATCGATAGCCGGCCAGGTACGACGATCCACCAGCCGACGATCCAGATGCAGCTCCATATTGCCTGTACCCTTAAATTCCTCGAAGATAACCTCATCCATTCTGGAGCCGGTCTCAATCAGGGCGGTGGCAATGATTGTGAGTGACCCACCCTCTTCAATATTGCGGGCTGCTCCGAAGAACTTCTTGGGTTTCTGTAGGGCGTTGGCATCAACACCGCCGGTAAGTATTTTGCCGGAGTGGGGCACTTCGGTATTATAGGCCCGGGCCAGCCGGGTAATCGAATCCAGCAGGATTACCACGTCCTGACCGTACTCCACCATCCGCTTCGCCTTTTCGATAACCATCTCCGCCACCTGAATATGCCGGCTGGCAGGCTCATCAAAGGTGGAGCTGATGACCTCCACATCATCGGCGGTGGCTCGCTCCATCTCCGTCACTTCCTCCGGCCGTTCATCAATCAGCAGAACCATCAGATAAACTTCCGGATGATTCTTGCTGATGGCGTTGGCGATTTTCTGCAGTAGCACCGTCTTGCCCGTCCGCGGTGGCGCGACTATCAAACCCCGCTGCCCTTTGCCGATCGGGGTTGCTATATCCACGATCCGCATGTTGACCTCTTCCGGAATCGTCTCCAGCACCAACCGTTTATTCGGATGCAGGGGGGTTAAATCTTCGAAAACCACTTTTTCCGTCAGGTTCTCCGGGTCTTCAAAATTAACCGCCTCCACCCGCAGCAAGGCAAAATACTTTTCCGATTCCTTGGGCGGACGAATCTGTCCCGCGACGATATTGCCGTTACGCAAGCCGAACCGTCGAATCTGAGAGGGTGATACATAAATATCATCCGGACAAGGCAGATAGTTATAATCCGGCGTACGCAAAAAGCCATAACCGTCCGGCAGCAGTTCCAGCACCCCTTCGCCATACATCAAACCGTTCTGGCGAATCCGCTCTTTCACGATCCGGAAGATAAGGTCCTGTTTCTTCAAACCGGTACAATCCGTCAAGCCTTCTTTCTTCGCCAGCTCATGCAGACGTTCGACGGTCATCTTTTGCAGATCCGTTATATGTAATTCGCCTTTTTTGATCTCTTCATACTTGGCGTGCGTCTCCGCGTCGATAATCTGCTGGGATCTGCGCAACCGGCTTTCTTTCTCCGTTGCAGGTGCTTTTTCCACTTTGGCGGTTATAGCCTCTTTTTCTTCTTCGGCCGCTGCTGCTTCCTCTGGCTCTGGTTCTTCTTCCAGGACCTCTTCCTCTTCCTCAACTACCATAGCCGCCTGCTCATCGGCCTTGGAGGTCTTTTTCCTCTTAACCTGTCTTGTTTTTGCGTTGGCTTTTGCCATAACAACTTTCCTCTCAATGAAATAAACGATAAAAAACTATATTCAATTTTGGTAAATTAGGCCCGAAAACACTTTGGGGCCGCTTATAACTGCTTAGACAACATAAACTTAAACCCAGTAATGCACCTCACGCTTAAACTGGATAAACCAGTGCTCCTCCGCGAAGCACGAGACAATCCCGTCGGTAATCTGATGCGTCAGCCCCCGATAACCTTTCCTGTATCCTCGGCTTATACTTATTAGCTGCCTCGTCTTATAACCACTTATATATCTGTCACTTCTTATTGTTTAATATTGTAGATAACACCTTCTTGACTTGCGACGACACCGTGGGGATACCTGAATTGTTATCAACGGTATATTCGGATTTTTTTGCCTTCTTGTCCAGTGATATCTGAAAATTTTCTATTTTTTTTATCTTTTCCGCGTCCCATCCCCGCTTTTGACGAAGCCTTTCATAACGCAACGCTTCGTCGGCACGCACAAAAACCACAAAATCACACAATTTATCCTGACCCGCTTCAAACAGGAGCGGTATATCCAGGACGATGGCTACCACTTCTGGATCTTTTTGATAGGTCTGCAACAACTCTTTTTCCCGCTGAAAGATCAAGGGGTGCAACAAATCGGTGAGTTGTTTTAACAGGTTGCCGTTATCGAAAACGATCCAACCGAGGACTTCACAATCAATTTGACCATCCGGTTTTACAATCTTGGCCTTTTTCCCCCACCATCGGTTGATATTCTGGATTATATCTGGCCTTGAAAGAACCTCATGGTTTATTTTATCGGCACTGATTACCGCACAACCAATTTTCCTAAATTCTTCTGCTACTGTGCTTTTACCGGCGCCGATCCCACCAGCTAAACCTATTATAGGCTTTTTGCCACTCATATGCAAGTATTTCTATTTTATTTATAAGCTGTTTTTAGGGCTGCCACTGCGGTCCGAGATCAAAATAATCGACCGGCAGCTTATTGTTCTTGTGCATAACTTGCTGTTATAAAACAAGTTATGTTATTTTTTGCGAAAATCCTCTAGAAATTTTCTCTTGGCTTAACCCTGCCCTGATCATCCCAGCCGCGTTTTTGGTAATACCTGCTGAGCATTTTATCATATTCCATCCGGTCGCAGACCTTTCCCGCCAGGGGTCCGCTATGGATAGGGGTCTCGAAGGCCCGTTGCGGCGGGTAATCATCCTGCCGGCTCATACCCAGGGCAACGTTTATGGTACGGGTGAGGTTATATACCTCCTGTGATCGCTCCAGCAGGCTCTCCAGGGAATATCCCCTGCCCACCACTGCGCTGTAGAGTTCCGCGTAGAAATCCTCATGAAATCCCAGCTCGATCCAGGGCAGCCGGCATACCCCAAGCATATCGAAGAGGGAGCGGATATGCTGATGATAGATTACCAGGTCCACCTTTTGTTCCGCGTCCCAGTTTGCCCCCATCTCCAGTTCCTTAGCCACCGTCCAGGCCCGGGTATGATGGGCCCCGATATCGCTGGTCCCGTAGGCCAGAGCCATGGATATCGCCCCCCGGCAGTCGTAGGCGGACTGTTCCAGCCCCTTGACGTGCTGCACCAGGGGGGCCAACTGCGGCCACCGCGCCAGCACCCCCTTCGCCCCCAGCGCCAATGTCGCCCCCAGCGCCTCGCCCCGGGCAATCTGCTCGATTAATTCCAAGATCCGCTCGCTGTCGCCCCAACCGATGGGTTTGCCGTCCAGATCGTCGATAGTCAGCAGGTCTTTTTCATAACCTTCGATTACCACCCCGATAAGGTTGCCCGTGGAGATGGTATCCACCCCCAAATCGTCGCAGAGTTGACTAGCCCGCAGAATCACCCCGAAGTCGCTGATCCCCAGGTTCGACCCCAGCATGGCCGCAGTTTCATACTCCGGCCCTTCCACCACGGTGCCGGCGTATTTACCTTCCTTGACCAGGTTGATATTGCCGCAGCACATCGGACAGCCAAAACAGGCGGTATTGCCGATCTTGTAATGGGCCTCCATGGTATAGCCGTTGATATTTTCTGCTTTCTCGAAATGGGTATCACGGAAATTATACGTTGGCAGAATCCCGATCTCGTTGGCGTAGTCTATTACGCTCATCAGTCCCTGGCGGTGCCAGAAATCCATCATCGGATGGCCCGCCAACTCCTCCAGCGCCTTTTGCGTCATCCGGCTCACTTTTTCCAGGTCGGCCACCGGCAGATCCTTATTACCCCGCACTACGATCGCCTTGAGATTCTTGCTGCCCATCACCGTCCCGATCCCGCACCGGCCGGCGTTGCGGCTCCATTCGCTGGTCACGCAGGCGTAGCGGACCAGGTTCTCCCCGGCCGGCCCGATGGTGGCGATCCGCAGTTCATGATCGCCGAGAATCTGCCGCAGCCTGCCTTCCGTTTCCAGGTTGCCTTTACCCGCCAGTTCCGGACAACCGACGATATGAACCTGATCGTCGTCGATGAAGAGATAGCTAAGCTCCTTTGCCCGGCCGCGGATGGTTACCGCATCGATACCCGCCTGACGCAGCTCCACCCCGAAGCTGCCCCCCATACTGGAATCCCCGTAGATTCCTGTCGCCGGCGAGATTGCGGCAAAGGAGTTCTTGCCCGAACTGGGCAGAAAAACTCCCGTGAGCGCCCCCGACGCCACCACCAGCAGATTATCCTCGCCCAAGGGTTCGAACTTGCCGCATCGCTGAAGATTATCCCAGATCAGTTTGGCCGCGAACCCCCGCCCACCGATGTATCGCTCCATCCAGTCATCAGCCGGCTCCAGTACCTGATGGCCCCCGCTCGTCAGGTCCACCTGCAGTATTCTGCCGAAATAACCGCCTTTGAACAGCTTCACTTATTCCTCCGCGATTTACTTCTTCAACTGGTCGCTCGGTTCGTTATCCGCGTAGCGTAGCCGTTTGCGCTCGCCCTTCTCCATGTACTCGATCTCTTTCATGTGGGCATAGGATAAAACATTATTCAGCCGATGCGCCTGGCCGAAGACGTGCTCCGGGATAAAGACAATCGCCTCGGTAGGGCAGACCTTTACGCACATTGGCTGGCCGTTATCCTCGCACAGGTCACATTTCAGGGGGGTTTCAATCTCGGAATGCACGTAGATCGCCCCGAAGGGACAGGCCTCCACGCACGCATAGCAGGCGATGCACTCTTCTTTGTTGATCCGCACCACCCCATCCTTGCGATAGATCGCCTTGGTAGGGCAGGCTACGCCGCATTTGGGATCGCCGCACTGGCTGCACACCACTGGCATTCGCACCACCGGATGCGGATATACGCTGATCACACGGATCCGGGCCTTCTTGGGATTGTTCACCCCCTCGCGATGCACCGCACAGGCGATTTCACACAGCCGGCAGCCCGAGCATCTCTCCGGCACCACTGCTAACTGTCGCCGCATCCTTTTCCTCCTGCCCCTTTATCTACCTCGATATTTCATATGATTCTATCTCTTGAACCGCGGGCAGCGGCTGTAACTCTGCCCTTAGCTTACGAATTCCCATTATAATAACTTGACCGGAACATCGGAAAGTATTTTTTGGCCCAGGTTTCATTCCCTTGGCGGACAAACCTGCCCCGTCATCCCAATATTACCAGGTTATTGATATGGACCACCGCCCGGGATTTTTTATCGGCCGCCGCGGGGTTTTCCCCCTTCTCCTCCAATAGCCGCCGCAACTGGACCGCCGAAACATCCGCCACGCCCTTAGCGACCTCGCCGAGCTTGACCACCTCGCCCGCCGCGAAGTCACCCTCCACCCCCGTCACGCCCACCAGCAGCAGACTATGATGGTTTTTGATCGCCGCCGCCGCCCCGCCGTCCAGATGAATCACCCCTTCCGCACGGGCGGTGAGTATCCAGCGTTTGCGGTTGCTCAGCCGGCGTTTCGGCAAAAACAACGTACCGATTTCCTCACCCTGCACGATCCGCAAAATAACATTTTCCATTCGTCCATGAGTCAGCACCGCCTTACAGCCCGCCTGGGATGCTATCCGGATCGCCGCGATTTTGCTCATCATCCCCCCGGTCCCTAAAAGGGTGCCCGCCCGGCCCGCCATCGCCTCGATCTGTTCGCTAATCTCGTAAACCACGGGTATCAGCTTCGCCTGCCGGTTCTTCCGCGGATTGTCATTATACAGCCCCTCCACATCCGTCAGAATTATCAGCAATTCCGCATCGATCTTCGAGGCCACCAGCGCCGAGAGCATATCATTATCCCCGAACGCCAGATCGATCTCCTCGATAGAGACGCAGTCATTTTCATTGACAATGGGCACTATTCCCATGCCCAGCAGCGTCTCCATAGCGTTCTTGAGATTGACATAATATTTCCGCTGGCTCATGATCCGGTTGGTCAGCAGTACCTGTGCCACCTTTTGCCCATGTCGGCTGAAGGCCTTTTTATATTCATGCATTAAAACGACCTGTCCTACTGCCGCGCACGCCTGCCGCAATTTCACTTCTTTTGCCGGCTTGCGTAGTTCCAGTTCGTTTATTCCCATCCCGATCGCCCCCGACGTCACCAGGATCACCTGCCGGTGCTGCCTAACCAGTTGGGTTATCTGATCCGCGATTACCTGCATAAATTCGGTATCGACCGCGCCGTTTTGCGTCAGGACACCGGTCCCCACCTTTATCACTATTCGTTTGACTTGGTGAAAATCTCTCATTACAGGGGGCAATCTTTCTCCAGCGGCTTATGGGTATATTTCCGGGCGTCTGGGCCGCTGTAATCCGCCACGACCTGACCTTTGCCGATCAGTTTCCACTTATAAATAACCAGCCCTTCCAGTCCGACCGGCCCGCGGGCGTGCAGCTTACCGGTGCTGATCCCAACTTCCGCCCCTAGTCCGTAGCGATAGCCGTCGGAATACCGCGTCGAGCAATTCCAGAACACGTTGGCCGAGTCCACCAGATTCATAAACCGCCCCGCCGCCTGCCGGTCTTCCGTAATGATAGCGTCCGTATGATGCGAGCCGTAGATATTAATATGTTCTATCGCCTCATCCAGACTATCAACTATCCGAAGGGAGAGAATCAAATCATTATATTCCGTCCGCCAGTCCTCTTCCTTAGCCTCTTTGCAGTCGATTAATCGCTGGACCTGTTCATCCCCGCGCAGCTCGACCCCCGCCTCGTCGTACAGCTTTTTTAATTGGCCCAGCACCTCTCCTGCTACCACCCGATGCACCAGCAGCGTCTCCATCGCGTTGCACACCGCCGCGTACTGACACTTGGCGTCATACGCCACCCGCACCGCCATTTCGATATCCGCTTTCTCATCGATATAAACATGGCAAATTCCATCCGCATGGCCCAGCACCGCTATCCGCGTATTATCCATGATATATTTGACAAAGGCATTCGACCCGCGGGGGATAATCAAATCAATGTATTTATCCAGCCCCAGCATAGCCTTGACGTCCTCGCGCGACTCCAGTAGGCTCATCCATCCCGCCGGCATCCCCGCCTTTTCCGCCGCCTGCCTGATTATTTCCGCCAAAGTGCTGTTGGTTCGCGCCGCCTCGCTGCCTCCCTTCAGCAGCACCGCGTTGCCGCTCTTCAGTGCCAGCGTCGATATCTGCACCAGGGCGTCCGGCCGCGACTCAAAAACAATCCCCAAAACCCCTATCGGGCAGCTTACCTTATATAATTCCAGGCCGCTATCCAGTTCCATCGCCCGCAGCGTCTGTCCTACAGGATCGGGAAGATTTATCAAACTTGCCACCCCCGCTATCGCCTCTTTCAGCTTCGCGCTGCCGAATTTCAGGCGTTTTAGCAGCGACCCCTTTAGATTCTCCCGCTGGGCCTGTTCCAGATCAGCGTAATTAGCCTGAACGATCTCTTCCTGCTGACCTTTCAGGGCCTGGGCAATCTCCCCTAGTGCCTGGTTCTTCTGCCCGGCGGACAGCGTCGCCATCCGTATCGCAGCCGACCTGGCCTCTTGGGCCAGCTTTTCTATCATTTTTGCTGACTTTTCCATCGCTTCCGGATATAATACCAAAAGATTTCTTATTTATACTGTCCGACAAAACCTTAACTTATTTAACTGCCATAGTTGACATTGGCCGGAAATTATTAATAATGATTGGGATGTCCCAAGAACCTATTTGCTTAACTATAGCAGTAGGGGCTGGTTAAGTCAAGATGCCTTATTGGCAATTATGTGAGTAATTGATGATGAGAAGCAACCTGCACAGTAAAATCGTTAGATTACTGGCCATATTACTACTGGTTTTATCCCTGGATTTTTCATCCGCGGTGGGGCAGACCAAAAAAAACAAATCCAAAAATCCGCCGTCCTCCACACCCGCCGCCGTCAACGTACAAATTGACGAAAAACAACGAACATGGTGGGGCTTTCCCTGGATTGTCGCCGGGGTTCTCACGGTCCTGCCCGTTGTCGTCTGTTTGAAAAAATTAAAACCCGCCCCGACGGAGGAATAATGACCCTTGCAAACACCTGATTACTCTGTTGCATCTTGGTTTCCAAACCGGCCCTAGCCCTCTTTCGGAGGACGCATTATATGTCGCGGGGAAAAAATCGCATACTGATTATTCTGCTCTGCCTTAATGCCGTTTTAATAACAGCGGTCGTTATTAATTACACCCACCTGCCCCGGGCCGAAGCGCAGAACTTTACCACTTCCTCCGCCGGTAATTACATTTTAATAACCGGCGATCTGCGATTCGACCACCAGATCCTGTGGATCATCGATCCCGTTAATCACCAATTGACCAGTTGCCTTTACGACCCGAGCCGCCGCATAATACGATTCGGCGAGGTCATAAATATGGTCCGGCCGGTTAGTCAAACTTCTCCTTGAGGCGACCCTGAGATGGCATCAAAAAATACGCTTATTTTATTCCTCGTCTTCACCGCTGCCCTGCTGTGCTACGTCCTGGTCACCTCCGCTGGGCCGCGGATAACCAGTACCACCGGTATCGTTGATCGGGGGGGAAATTATGTGGTAGCCGCCACCTCCTCCGGCTTTCGTGACTGGGATTTGCTCTGGGTCTGCGATACCAAATCCCAACTTTTGGTCCTCTATGGCGCCGATATCAATGGCCGGATCGTCCCCCTGACTTATACCGACCTGCGATTGATTTTTGTGCCGCTGTCCCCTGCCCAGGAGCAGCCTGTCTTCCCGCCGGTCGCACCACCGACTCCGCAGTTGCCTGTCCCCATTCCTCCGCAAACCACCCCAGAGAGATCGTCTGCTCCTCAGCCTCCCTCACCAAGGTAACATAAATTGACCTCTCCTGCTAAAACCACAAAAATCGCCTCGTTAGCCGCCAGGGTATTAGACGGCCAAAATATCAACCGCGATGATGCCCTCTTTCTGCTGCGGATAACCGGCGACGATTTATATGACCTCTTTTACTGGGCCAATCGCATCCGCCTGCAGCGCTACGGCCGACAGATTAACCTGTGCGGTATCGCTTCTGTCCGCACTGGCTTATGTCCGGAAGACTGCCATTTTTGCGCCCAGTCCGCCCGTTACGCCTCGGGTGTTACACCCCAAACCCTGGATAATACGCAGATCCTTGCCGCCGCGGACCGGGCCATTACCGCCGGAGCAAATTGTTTTGGCCTGGTATCCAGCGGCTGCCGTCCCGATGATGACTTCATCGAACAACTTGCCCCGCTCATCGCCCACGTCGCCACTAACCGCCGCGCTCGTTGCTGCGCCTCTCTGGGATCCCTTTCCGACTCCCAGGCCCGTCGCCTCCGCGACCTGGGCATTACCCGCTACCACCATAATCTGGAAACCTCGCTGCGCTTCTTTCCCCAGGTGGTTACTACCCACACCTATGAGAGCCGTCTCGCCACCGTCCGTGCTGCCAAGAGCGCCGGCCTCGAAACCTGCTCCGGCGGGATTATCGGCCTGGGCGAATCCCTCCAGGATCGCGTGGACCTGGCTTTCACCCTACGGCAGTTGGATGTTGACAGCGTCCCCGTAAATTTTCTCAATCCCATCCCCGGCACCCCCTTCGAGAAAAATCCTCTCCTGCCGCCCCTGGCTGCCCTGCAGACCATTGCCCTGTTCCGTTTCGTCCTGCCCGACAAGGAAATCAAAGTCGCCGGCGGCCGCGAATCCACCCTGCGTGACCTGCAAAGTTGGATGTTTTTTGCGGGCGCTAGTGGCTGTATGATTGGCGATTACCTTACCACTCAAGGCCGTCCCCTTCAGCAAGACCTGCAATTACTCGCCGACCTCGCCCTTTTCTCTGGCCCTGAAAATTATCTTTCGTAGGGTGCGATACATCGCACCACCATCCTTCTTATTTTCATCCCATATCTCTTATTAGGGATAAATCCCCTTGACTTTTCTCTTATTTCCAGGAATAAATTGCGATAGGAAGGTAGGGTGGGCAACTCGTTGCCCACGCGGATAAAAATAATCATCCGCCTGGCGGCTTCCGCCAGCTCTACTTTCTATTTTCTTCTTCCGGCGGATACCGATAAGGGCTTAGTAAATAGGCGACTGTCACCGGTATTGGCGAATAACGAGGATCAACTCTTTGTAATCGATCACTGCATTCCACTTGAGAAGTATATCGGCGCCGAGCAAGCCGTCAATTTGCGGATCTCCGCTGATTTCTATCCCTTTATTTGGATGAGACAAGTCGACAAAATCGAAGTCTCCGTGGTATGAAATATTTCCCACCCGAAAATCTTCCACGTAAGCAGAAAACATGGGTAGCGACCCTCCTGCTCTGATACTTGTTCCGCTTTTTTCCTTCGTTTCCAGGTTCAGCTCATCGATAAGTGCCCGGTTAAAAACCGTGGTATTCGCCGCGGTATCCACCGCCATGAGAATTTCCTTGCCGTTTAAATATGCTTTGAAAGTCAGGAATCCGGTTCCCTCCGTGATTGATAGAGGTATCTTGGTCTCGTCATGCCTCGTTTGATATTGCCAAATAATAAGCGTGGCTACACCAACGCACAAGCAGACAATAATAAGCATGACAAATGAAATATCGCGTTTCATATTATGCATAGAAATATTTTATATAACTTCCGATGAATAAATAGGATCAGTCATATTTATTCGCGTCCATTCGCGGTTAATACTATCCCCGCCGGCAGCACTGTGACGAAGCCGTCCCGATATTAATGAAAAATACTTGTCCGCCTTTTGTAAAATGACGCTAAAATAAATAATATTTTTTAATTTTGCTATGTATTTTTGACCCGCTTCGACAAGCGAAGCGAGGCGAGTTTTTGCATTTTGATTTTTGATATTTAATAGTGGTTAAAATTAAATCCTGCCTGCCCTTCGTAGCCGGTTTTTGCGTCTCGTCCGTCGTAGCTAAATTCTGCGTAGCTTTACGCGAAGCAGAATAGCGAAGTCGGAAGCTTTACGCGAAGCAGAATAGCGAAGAAGGGTTATCCTGTCAAAAATATTTTCTCTTCGTGTTTATTCGCGGCTAAATATTTCTTTTCTTCCCTTTCTCACCTTCTCACCTTCCCACCTTCTTACCTCTTCTCTTCCCCTGACCCCCAGCCCCCGACCCCTAGCCCCTTTCCTTCCCACCTTCTTACCTTCTTACTTTTTTTCTTTCACCTGTTCTCCTGCCTGCCCTTCGTAGCCTTGGCGCAGAAGGGCTCACCTGTTCTCGCGCAGCGCCGCCTTCACACCTCTTTTTGCTTCAGCCCATACAGGCGAAATTGCTCCCTTCCCACCAGCGCCTCCAGTTTGCGGCGAAACTCCGCGTCCGGACGGACTCCGCCCTCGATCTGCACCACCACCTGCATATTTTCCTCGGTCAAAAGGCTCACATACACCGGGCATTTACCCTTGTGGCTCTGGCACAATCTCTTGAAATTCTCCAGCATAGTCCGATCCGGCTTGCTGCCGGCGAAATTCACCCGTATTTCCTGGGTCAGCTCTTCTGCCGCCCGCGTCATATCGTACACCTGGCTCACCCGGATGGATGGCTCTTCCCGTCGCATATCCACACACCCCCGCAGGAATACCATCCGATCCGTCTGCACCAGTTCATCATATAACGCCAGCGCATCCGGAAAAATCACCCCATCCACTGAGCCGTTCAGGTCCTCCAGCGTCAGCATTGCCATCCGCGCCCCCGCCCCCCGGCCGTTTTTCGTAATGCAGTACCGCAGCCGCGTGATTATCCCTCCGATCACCACCTCCGTATCCGCCCGCATCTGGCGCAGCGTATTGGTATGCACGGTGCTGTAATCGTGAATCTCCTCTGCGTACTCGGCCAGCGGGTGGGCCGTCACGTACAGGCCCAGCACTTCCTTTTCATACTGTAGCATCAGCGGCTGCGGCCATGGCCTGACGTCCGGCAGCTTCAAGGACTCTTCTTTTACCTGCTCATCGCTTTCGAAGGTCTCGAACAGGTTCATCTGACCCGTTTCCTTGTCCCGCTGCATCTGGTTACCCACTGCGATTGCCTCATCTAGCACCTCGCTCAACTGGGCTCGCGTCCCGCCCAGCGAATCCAGCGCACCTGCCTTTATTAGCGCCTCCATCGCCCCCCGATTGACGGTCCGGCTGTCTATTCGACAACACATCTCGAAGATGCTCTCGAAGCGACCCTCCTCCTGCCTCGCCCGGATTATCTCCTCCACCGCTCGGCTGCCCACCCCTTTAACCGCCGTCATACCAAATCGGATACTCTCACCCCGCGGGGCGGCTATTTCTTGGGCCGCCGCGCCTTTTTTAGCCTTGCCTTTCTTTTTAATTGCTGTCGGCTCCTGCTTATTGGCTTCTTCGCTTAGCTGCCGTTCCTGTTCGTAGATCACCGTAAAGTCGGCAAAACTCTCATTCACATCCGGCGGCTGCACTGCGATCGACATCTGCCGGCACTCCTCGATATATTCCGCCACCTTATCCGTCGAGCTCATTTCAAACGTCAGCACCGCCGCCATGAACTCTGTCGGATAATATTTTTTGAAGTAGGCCGTCTGAAACGCCAATATCGCGTACTGCGTCGAATGGCTCTTGTTAAAACCATACCCCGCGAACCGCCCTATCATCTCAAAGAGTTCATCCGCCCTCCGCTGCTCGATGCCCTTTTGCACACACCCGCCGATAAAATTAGCGGACTCCGATTTGATAACGTCCTCTTTCTTCTTGCTGATCGCCTTAATCAACTGATACGCCCGGGCCAGGGGCAGTCCACCCAGTTGATTCAAAATCTGCATCACCTGCTCCTGATAGACCATGATCCCGTACGTCTCCGCCAGCACTTCCTCCATAATCGGGTGCGGCAGCGACCAGCTCTGCCCGTGTTTTCTACTGACATATTCCGGGATCAGCGTCATTGGTCCCGGCCGATACAGGGCATTCGCCGCGATCAGGTCTTCTATCCGGTCCGGACGCATGTTCTGCAGCAAATCACGCATACCCCCCGATTCGAACTGGAAGATGCCCTTGGTCCGCCCCTGGGCAAAGAGCTGCAATACCTTTTTATCATCCAGGTCGATATTATTCGGATCGATATCCTTTTTTTTGCCCAGCTTGACCAGCTCTCGCGCCCGTTCGATAATGCTCAAGGTCTTCAGACCCAGAAAATCCATCTTCAGCAGACCCACCTTATCCATTGTCGGCCCATCGTATTGGGTGATGACCTCGTCCGAATTGGACGCCTTGTACAGCGGCAGGAAATTATCCAGCGGCTCATCCGCGATCACCACCCCTGCCGCATGCACCGACGCATGGCGGGCCAGCCCTTCCAGGCACTTGCCGATATCGATTACCTCGCGGATCTTCTGCTCCTCTTTATACCACTGGCGGAGCTTCGGCTCGATTTCCAACGCCTCCTCTAGGGTAATCCCCAGCGTCTCCGGCACCAGCTTGGCCAGCTTATCCGCCTCGACCAGCGGCACGTTGAGCACCCGGCACACATCCCGGATCACCCCTCTCGCCTTCATCGTCCCGAAGGTGATTATCTGGGCCACGTGCCCGTATTTCTCCCGCACGTAATTGATTACCTCTGCCCGCCCGTTCTGGCAGATATCGATATCGATATCTGGCATTTCGTTACGCTCCGGGTCCATAAACCGCTCGAACAATAGGCCATACCGCAGCGGATCAATATTGGAAATCCCCAGCGCATACCCCACCAGCGTACCCACCCCGCTGCCCCGCGGGTTAGCGGGTATGCCACGCTGCCGGGCATGGCGGACAAAATCCCACACTATCAGAAAATAACTGGCGAAATCCTTGCTGCGGATAACCTCCAGCTCATGGTCCAGCCGATCCTTCACTTCCTTGGGGACCTTGCCGTAACGTTCTTTCACCCCTTCCCGGCAAAGCTCTTCCAGGTACTGGTTGGCCGTTTTGCCGTCGGGCGGCTGGAATACCGGGGCATGACGAGTCGAAAAATCCAGCTCCAGCTCACAGCGACTCGCTATCAACTGGGTATTATCGCATGCCTGCGGCCACTGGCGGAACATCGCCCGCATCTCCTGCGGGCTTTTCAGATACAACTGCGGCGGATATTTCATCCGACTATCATCCTGCAGGATTTTCCCCGTGCTGATGCAGGTAAGCACCTCATGGGCCTTGTAATCCTCCGCCCGCAGAAAATGCACATCGTTGGTCGCTATCACCTGCGCCCCCACCTGCTGGGCCAGGTCCGCCAGCATCTTGGTAACCGCGATCTGATCCTCGGTGTGCCATTGCAGCTCGATGAAGAACCGCTCCGGCCCAAAAATCTTCAGGTAATATTCCGCGATCTGCCGGGCCCGCTCCATATCGCCCCGCAGCAGGGCGTCGGGCACCTCCCCTTTTAGACACGCGCTGGTACAGATCAGCCCCTCCTGGTACTTTTCCAGCACCTCCCGATCGATCCTCGGCCGGTAGTAAAACCCCTCCAGGTAGCCGATGCTGGCCAGTTTTAATAGGTTGCGATACCCCTGGTTATTCTTCGCCAGCAGGATCAGGTGGTTACTCGCCTCGCTGATACCCTTGGATTCTTTTTCCCGTCGGTCGCCCGGCGCGATGTAGGCTTCTATTCCGATGATCGGCTTGATCCCCGCCGCCCGCGCCTGCTGATAAAATAATATCGCCCCGAACATATTGCCGTGATCGGTCAGGGCTAAACTGTCCATACCCAGTTCTTTGCATCGGCTGACCAGCTTGGCGATACTCGCCGCCCCATCCAGCAGGCTGTACTCGCTATGGACGTGTAAATGCGTAAAACCGCTATCTTCCATGATTTTGATTTATATCTCTTTCAATGCTAGTTAGTTGCTGACAAGCGACAGTAACAGCAATTCCCGTTTTTGCCGTCATTTGGGCGATTAAATTTCCCTGGAACTTGCTCGCTTGCCCACCCATCTTACCTGTCGCCGCCGCCCTGCTCAACAAAAAACCCCGCCCCGCCAAAACCTCGGTTAATTTATGAACATATCAAAAATGTTATGTATTTATGCATCCTTGTGCGCTTCTTGGAATAATTTTTCCACTACGGTATGGAAAAACCCGCCGCATTGGGCAATATCCGGCATGGAGTTCTCCAGGTTGCTTTCATATTCTATCCCAAATAGGACCGGCTTTACTCCCTGGCGATGCAGTTCGCGCAGGACCGCCTCGATATCGCCTTTGCCCGTCCCCCAGGGCACATCGTAGGCATTAATATCACCAAATTCGTTCAGGTCTTTCAAATGAAGGGAAACTATTCTCCCCTTAAGCATTTTTAACGCTTCGACCGGAAGAATGCCCGAACGCATCCAATGACCGGTATCGACACATGCCCCGATCCACTTGCTGCGGTTCTGACAGACTTTAAGCACCTCTTGTGGATCCCAGTATCTCGATTTGCCCTCCGGATGATTATGAATCGCCAGTGCAATTTCATATTCTTTACAGAATTTCTCAATCATATCCAACTGTTCCGGCTCAGGCTCGCAAACGAAGGCTTTAATACCCATCTTGCGTCCGAATTCGAACACCTGCCGGCACCCAGCTTCGTCATCGGGGAATTTCCCGATATAATGGCTGGTCAGTATAACCCCCGCCGATTTCAGTTTACTCCGAACACGTTCCCTAACCTCATCGGGCATCTTATAGCTCATTATATCGTTGCTGTCTTTACTGACTTTCTGCCAGTCGAAACTCTCAATATAATGCATACTCAGGGCTGCGGTCTTGTCAACCGCCTCAAAAAAGCAATATTTATGGAAGCTCCACGCGGTCGGGCCCACCCGCCAGCCGAGCAAATCATTCGGTTCCTTCGCCGCACAACAACTTGATTGCCCTGATTCTTTCCCTGCGGCGGAATTGATTTTCTGCGATTCTTCGCCGAGTGATACTTGCAACAAATATGCCGGGCCGAAACTGACAAAACTCAAAACGCACAAAAGAATACCTATTGTCAGATTACAATACATGTCATTTTCCTTTCCCTCGTATGGTCTGTTAGCCCCGTAAATCTATTATCTTTTTTACTGATTATGCTTTCTCTACTGCCACAGGGAATCAATCCGCTTAAGGGTTTCCTCCACCAGTATTTGTCCGCCCTGGGGACCAACTTGAAAATTCCACTCTGCGCTATATCCCCCTCCGGCTATCGCTCGCGCGGTTGGCAAATAACGGCAGGAGTCACAGGCTAACTGCACTATCATCGTCATCACCGCTTTGCTTCGCCCTTTGATACGCATACCATAATCCATATACAGTTCAAAGGGATTCGTCGCCATCGCTACATCATCCAGCCGGAGAACATGCAGCTCCATGCGAACTGGTTCTTTACCTTCTTTGTGGGCTGGTAGTTCAATCTCATCAACCAAATGCTGAAATACCACCTTTTCCTTGATATATTTTCGCTCTTTCACATAGGGGAATACCTCATCTACGGCGCCGGCGATGCGACTGGCAATCTCCTGTCTGCGGGAAACGCCTTTTCTTTCCCGCATTACCTGCTCATCCTTCTGATGCAGTTGCAGATGCGGCGACTGATCGCCCGCTGCCCCGCACTGCGGCAGGATAAACAAATCATCACTATATCGCTTGCGCAACTCCTGCCGGACCTCATGCCAGAAGTCGGCTGATACTTGGGACATATTTTCCGTCTCCTGCGCCGGGCAGGCCAGATTGATAACTATCCCCGTCAACTTGTCCTGGTGATCCCAGAAAAACAGCATTTCGACGCTGGCATCTTCGTAGCCTTCCACATGGGAAAACTCCGGCTTATCGGTTTTACCATACATAACCGCCGAGCCATTGAAGTAGCACATTCTGCGGTTATGCCCCACCACGGCATGGCCCAGCCCCCAACTGAAGCCGCCGGGCCTGCGGTTTTGCCAGGCTTCAACCGCCGCTTCCGCTACCCGTTTAACCATAAATTCCACAAACTCCCCCGGCTGCGTTACGCCTTCTTTGGGTATCTCATATCGGTTTTTTGTCTGCATGACCGGTGCGGTATGAGTATGGGTGGCATTGAGAATAAGCTTTTTCGCGTCGAACTCAGCCAGTTTGCTTTTCACTGCTTCCCGCACTTTACTTTGGATGCCTTCCTGAATGGAAACAACATCACAGGAAACCAGAATTGCCTGGTCGATAACTTTATCACCATCTCGCGTTTCAAGAGCAAGTGCCGTACAAGTTACGGGATCCAGCACCTCGTTCGCGATTCTCATATACATCTGCCCCGCCAGTGCTACCGGGGTATTCGGAGTAATACTGCGTGAGGCCCAGCCGACATACAGTTCCCCTGCCGGCTGGGCCGCTGCCAGGGCGACCGTAATCGCCAATGTTAAAGAAACAACCAAAACGACCCGCGTCTTGTACATATTTGCCTTTTTCATGCCTCAAATAATAAAGGCATCCTCTAAAAATGTCATTGCGAGGAGTTTTGTGTGGCTAAAGCCACACAAAAACGACAAAGCAATCTCAATTTTTCGAATTATTAGAGGTTCCCTAAATTATTCTTCTCTATCGCAAGCTTGTCTCTATCTTATTTTAGCAAGCTGTTCAGATGTTTCAAACTTCGCTTGGCCTGTTCCGGTGTACCGCACTCCACGGAAAACACTATATCCCGGGGTGTCTTCTTCTTTACAATTTCAATTACTTTCGCCCAGTCTATCACCCCATCACCGCAGGCACATCCCACCGCTGTCCCCGTAACTTTGCCCCGCTCGCTTTTCGACTGTTCCACACTTATATCCTTAGCGTGCAGATGTACCAGCCGTTCCGCTACGCGATCCAGCCATTTATATACATCTTCTCCGCAAAGGTAGGCGTTACCCGTATCGAAATTAATCCCGATCGCCGGCGAATCCACCAGCTTATATATCCGGTCCAGGCCGTCCGGTGTTCTTGAATACTGGGCATGCGGTTCCAGGCCGATCTTCACTCCACGCCGTTCCGCGATAAAAGCTGCTTCCTGGAGGGTATATTTAATTAAAACGAAGTCTTCATCCTCGGTAGTCCACTTAGCCTTAATGCCTTCGTCGGTATTAACCACCGGCACGGAGATTTCGCCCGCTACGCGAATTGCCAGCTTGAGATATTCACCATGCACATCCGGCCGACCCAATGGCCCATGAGACTGCAAGGCTGATATCTTCAGTCCCGCCTTATCGCAAGCTTCTTTGATCCGGTAGGGGTCGTCAAACATCGATACCGTATGATAATAGCCCGCCTCGCTCATCAGCTCCCTGCCATAATGGATCATCGGTTCGATCCACTTGTATCCCATCTGAGCGGTTTTCTCAACTGCCCATTCAAACGGTTTATCACTATGGCGGGAAAATTCGATATTCAACCCGACAAAAATCTTACCCATTATATTATCTCCTTAAATAATTCAGCTTGAGTTTGTTTGACGTATCAAATTGTTAACTTTCGCAGATTCGTTTGACAAATCTCGCCCATTAGGATTCCTTCTTACCATCTTACTTTCTTACTTTCTTACTATATTATGGGCTAATGCTGCGCAAGAAAAAAGTACGAAAGTACTCAAATTAGATTTTACTTTTGCCTGGCCTTTCACAAATGCCAGGGACTGCGCATCGGCCGATTTAACATTCGAGCGGCTTGCGGATCATTTACGATTTCCTCCTTTTGCGGGTCCCAGCGTATTTTCCGACCCAGGCGGGTACAGATATCCGTTAAAAGACAAATGGTATCCGAACGAACCGCAACTTCAATCGGGCAGATGGTTTTTTGCCGGCTTTTTACCGCATCGATGAAGTTTCGAGTGTGTCCTTTGCTCTCGGTAAGATGAATTTCATCCGGCCCAATAACCGATGTCAACAGTGACTGGGGTTCTGCCCAGATACCTGTTCGGCTGACTTTAATCCAACCTTCCGTGCCCTGGAAAACCACGCCCTGCTTATTCTGCCCGTTGTCGGTATAGATAATTTTCACACCATCTCTATAGGTATGGGTAACATTCCACTTTACGGCGTTATCGGTAAGACCGTCTTTGGGAAATACCGCGGTACCTTCGACTTCCACCGGCCCACTGTCGTCGCTGCCATGTCCCCATTGGGCTATATCGATATGGTGTACTCCCCAGTACCCACCGATACCGCCCAGACAATAATCCGAGATATGATACCAGATAGACCAATTTTCTTTTTCCGTCCACGGCCGACAGCGTTCATAGGTATATGGCGCCCAGGGCGCGGGTCCCAGCCACATATCGTAATCAAAGCCATCCGGCACCGGCTGCGTCGGCTGATTCGGCATGGCGAAGTCCCTCAAAACACCCACCAGAATAGTTTTTAGTTCACCGATTCTGCCGTTGCGTACCAGTTCACAGCCGTAGCGGAAATTCCGGTCGGACCGCTGCTGGGTGCCCCACTGAAATACCGTTCCGTACTTATTGCACACCTCACGTAACGCCTGATCCCACGCTACACTCAAACCCAGTGCCTTCTCGGTGTACATATCCTTACCGTTTCGCGCCGCTTCCAACGAAATCAGCACGTGCCAATGGTCCGGCGTAGCGATACATACCGCGTCGATATCCTTCCGCCCGCATACCTCCCGGAAATCGTTGTAGGTTACGCAGTCTTTATTGCCGTAGTATTCATCGACAATCTCTTTGGCTTTCTGACGCTGACTTTCATATACGTCGCATATCGCCGTCACTCGAACATCCTTGTGATTCAGGTATTCATGCATCAGGCTGGTCCCCCGATTGCCCAAGCCGATAATTCCCAGCACAATTTTCTCACTGGGGGCAATATTTCCGCTCCTGCCAAAAACTGTGGTAGTTATAAAACCGGGAAATGCTGCTGTTGCCGCCGTTATTCCCGCGGTTTTTTGCAGAAATGCTCTCCGGCTAATACCCTTCTTCAAGGTACATTCTCCCTTCTTAACTCTCGCAGATTACTTTACCAAATTTGCACTTAAACAGGGCTAATGTTGCGCAAGAAAAAGTACGAAAGTACTTTCCTTTCTCAAAGGCATTATTCATCAACCCTTCAATAAAATTCATCTTACGCCACCTTGCCTTTACGGACAACTTTCTTTTCGGTTCACCGTAAACATCTCCGCAAACCCTTCCCGCAAACTACCGGCCGTGGAGGGATATTCCTTCTCCAGCCACTGCGCTATTTTCTCCTGCCTGGTCATCCCCTTATCCGACTCCAGCCGATAAGCTGCAACATATTGATGGTTATGGACATAGGTACGGGTACCTCGGCACGATAAGGTGGGATTTATGCACTGCTTTAATCGATACTCAGCTCAGATTTATGAGCGGGGAAATCAATGCGAGGCTAGGTAGTATTGATTGGCGATACTGAAACTTGGCTGGGAGCTGCCCTGGGTAAAAACATCCATAATCATGACATGCGGGGTCTGATCCACGCGGAAGTAAATATCTATATCGACGATAACATCATTGATACTAAGCTGTTGAATCCGGCAGTAACCGCGCTCATATAAGCCGCGATAGACCATCGGGGTATAATCTTTGACCATCGGCTCATACTCAAAGGGGCCATACTTCTGGGCGAGATTCTCGAAAATTCTTGTCAGACCATAAGCTATATCGCCTTGAGGTATCCCTATAACCCGGCTGTACCCTTCAATCTGGCTGTGCTGCCGAGCGCCGGTTATAGGCACCGCCTTTCGGCTGGCAAAAAAGCCGCAGCCTAGCACGAAAAATAATATTAAAAAAAAGGCCGCCACAAGCTTAATTATAAGCCGCACAAAAGAATAACATTGCGACTGACTCTTTCCCATGACCAATCTACCTATGCCTTAATTCATCCAATTTTCAAGCTACATCAGAAATTGTTATCGGCATTTCACGGCAATATACTTGTTATTTAACCTATATATCGAATGTAATGGTTATGATAACTATGCCGATTATAACAACTTGCGCTGGTTCCTGTGGCCGTTGTTTTTTTACGCAGTGGGACAGGCAGGCAAAGTTATCCACAATCTGTACCCGCTAAAATCACAAGCATAGAGATTGGGTTATGCGGACCATATTTGTTTATTAAATAGGGATTTATGCTAATTCATGGTAATCCACTCACTGCCCCTGTTCGATCATATCCTCTTTTCAAATAAAGAATTATGGATTATTGACAATTATTCAAATCAGAATTTGCGGTATATAACACCCGGTTTAACAAGATCAAAGGTATTAACCGTAAAAACCAGCTTATCTACATATTTTCCACAATTTGTAATTAGGTAAGATAGGTAATTTGGCTAGACAATTAATAGCCGCGACAAAACCATGTAAACTTACATTTTTCCTTATCACTTGGCAAAAGATTTCTAGTCATCGTACTAGCCGTTCAATACCCATCCCTCCCGATACGTCTTGCGGATGAGGGAATCAGCTTCAGGAGCGTTTATTGCCTTTAAATTCTCCGCATCCCACTGGATTTTATTACCCAGGCGGTAGGCGACCAGGGCCAGCAGATTGTGCTCGATAAGCTTGCCGGAGTAATCAAAATTACATAAGGTAGGCTGGCCGGTTTTGCAGGCGGTGATCCACTCCTGGTGATGGCCGGGCGATGCTGCAATCAATTCTTCCGGTTTAGGCGGCTGGTAATAGGTCATATCCCCTTTGGACATGATGATCCGCAAATCGTAATCAGCGAGCAGCCAGCCCTTCTCGCCCGTGAAAAGGAGGCCCTTGAACAGATTGTCCCGGTTAAAAGCTTCTGATGGCATACCGGGCTTCTTCCCGCCATCGTACCAGTAAAGCTTAACTTCCGGCCGCCAATCGTTCGCGGGGTGTTCCCATTCAGCCTTTAGCCACAGTGGACAGGTATCAGGATGTACGTCAGTCCCGGTAGCCTGGCAGGATGTCGGAAAACGCAGGTCCAGGGCCCAATAGGCCAGGTCTATCATATGGCTGCCCATGTCTCCGATCTGCCCGCTGCCAAAGTCCCAGAAACGGTTCCAACTGAGACAATGTCCGAAATATCCCTCATTGTATGGATGTTCTCTTGAGGGACCAAGCCACAGATCCCAATGGATATGCGGAGGGATGGGCGTGGTTTCCGCAAGGTAATTGCCACCCTCAGGTATTCGGCTGCACCAGATGTGAGCATTATTGACTGCGCCAATAGCTCCATTTCGAATCAGTTCCACAACCCGTCGGTAATTTTCCGTAGCGTGTATCTGAGTGCCCATCTGGGTCGCGAGTTTACCCTTATTTTTCAGATACGTTTCTCGGACGAGGCGAGCCTCATGCACACTGTTTGCCAGCGGCTTCTCGCAGTAAACATGTTTGCCGCGGTTCATCGCCCAGATACTGACAAATGCGTGCGTATGATCGGTCGTGGAGCATACCACCGCGTCGATATCTTTCTGCTCGAGGCATTTACGCCAATCGATATAAGTTTTAGCCTGGGGGAACCGCTCTGCCGCCGCCGCCAGATTCTTTTCGTTCACGTCGCACAGGGCGACTATATTCTCGCCCTGCACTCCTTTAGTATTTTCCTGCCCCCGTCCGCCGACGCCGATAATAGCTATATTAAGCTTATCGTTCGGCGACTGCCCCGCTTTGAGTATCCCCGATTTCAGGAACATAATGCCGGTGCCCAGGGCAGCACTTTGTTTGAGAAATGTTCGTCGCTTGATTTTAATACTCATAATTTTATCCTTCGCAGATTATTTATCGAATCTCGCCCATTATGATTCCTTCTTACCTTCCCGCTTTCTCACTTTCTTACCTTCTTACTTTCACACTTTTCACACCTTCTTAATCTTTCTACTTTCAACTTTCTACTGTTCTACTTTCTCGCGCAGCGCCGCGGTGTTCTCGGCGCTGGTGATCCCCGGCGGCAGTTCCATGATCCGGATATTGCGGAAGTGGATTTCCGCCCCTTCCGACTCCAGACAAATGTAACCTTTCTTGACCGACGCCTGGCTGATACCGTTTACGAACTTGCCGTTTACCGCCAGCTTAATCACGCCGTCCACACAGACTGCCGTATATGAGTTCCACTGCCCTTTTCCCAGACATCGCTTTTCCGCCGACTTACTGCGTTCGCCCCGCGGGTTATCCGGCTGGGTTTTCAGCCCGAACGTGCCGAAAACCTCGCCGTGAACGAAGTCATCGGTCTGGTGGTGTTGATTAGCCCAATCCAGCTCAAGAATTTGGATTTCCACCCCTTTGGGCAGTGGGCCATTCGGCTGAGGACTGCCTTCGCTCCAGACGAAGCAGCCGGAATTACCGCCTGCCTGCATATGTTTCCATTCGAGTTGCAGAATGAAGTTTTCGTACTGCCGTTCGGTGCGGAGGACCCCGGTCGGCTGGCCGCTGCATACCAGTATCCCGTCTCGTACGGTCCAGGTATCTTGAACCGTATTGACATTGACCCACCCAGCCAGGTCCTTACCGTTGAATAATTCTTGGAACCGCGGTATTTCCGCCCCCGCCGGCTGGCTACAGGAATCAAGTGAGCCGGCATACTTTGAAGTTGATTGGCAGCCCATCAGGGCTATTGGCATAAGTAAAATGATCAATAATCTTTTCATTATTTTCCTTTCTGGTTTGAGTTGTTTCTTTATATTATCTTCCTTGTCCGGGATTTCCCATAAAATTGTATATCCTTGCCTTTCTTGAGCTTTCTCGAAGTGCTCAGCTACTCCGCTGAGTCTATTCTTTTGAAAAGATTTATAGCTTTTTTAAGGTGTTCACGAGCCTGTTTTTTCTACTCCGACAAGCGGTGCGGTGTTCTCCTCGCTGGTGATACCCGGCGGCAATTCCATGATGCGGATATTGCGGAAGTGGATTTCGGCGCCTTCGGATTCCAGACTAATGTAGCCTTTCCTGATCGCTGCCTGGCTGATACCATTTACGAATTTGCCGTTTACCGCCAGCTTAATCACGCCGTCAACACAAACAACCGTGTATGAGTTCCACAGGCCCTTTCCCTTACATCGCTTTTCCGCAGATTTGCTGCAGATACCGCGAGGATTGTCTGGTTTGGTTTTAAGCCCGAAGATGCCGAATATTTCGCCGTGGACAGAGTCATCGGTCACCTGTTTTTGTACTGCCCAATCCAGTTCGAGAATTTGAATTTCGACACCCTTTGGCACACGTTTATTGGGCGGAGGAACGCCTTCGCTCCAGACGAACAGGCCGGAATTACCGCCTGCCTCCAGGTGCTTCCATTCGATTTGCAGAATGAAGTTTTCGTACTGCCGCTCGGTCCGCAGGACCCCGATCGGCTGGCCGCTGCATACCAGTATCCCATCGTGTACAGTCCAGGTATTTTCCGCCGTATTGACATTGACCCACCCAGCCAGGTCTTTGCCGTTAAACAATTCGCAAAACCGCGGTATTCCCGCCGCCGCCTGCTGGTTACTGGAATCAAGCAAGTTGCCATCCTTTGGCGTCACCTGACAGCCCATCAGGACCATGGGCACCAGCGAAATGATTAATAGCCTTTTCATCACTTCCCTTTCCAACAGAGCAAAGCAATACTTCTCTCAACTTGACGGATTTGTTTATTCATTTTCATCTTCTATTATACTTGAACGGACACTTTGCATCATTGTTTGTAAATCATCCAGCACCTTTCGTATATCTGGATGAATTTCATCTTCGTCCATTACATCAGCGATATGCCAATAATCCCCTTTACTGATTTTGATATCGATTTCGGCAAAAAACTTTTCGAGAAAATCGCTTCCCTTACCATCATAATCATTGTTAAGCGGATCATTATAAACTTTTGGAGGGAGGCTCTCTTTTAAATATTGGTTCGCCTTTTCGACAGTCTGTGACTGAATAAATAATTCACCCAAAAACTCTTGTCTATGCTTAAGCACATATTTTTCGAGAACTGACGGGATAATAATATAATTCTCAAGTTCTTTTCGGGACCAATAACACACTTTCAGTCCGGGAGGTACATGTTGGGTGTCGGTTTTACTAACATTATCTCTAATGAAAAATCCTTTTAAATCTGGTTCGATAATTTTCAAATTCATATATTTCCTCTGTGCATTATGAATTTGGTTGTCCCCAGTCGCTTCAAAATACACCTCGTTTAATTTTTTGCTGACATTATGCTTCAGTTTGCCCGCCCAGCTCTTTAAAAAACGTAGATCACTTATACCTTCTGCAAATAAAATGAATTTCTTGTCCTGTGCATTCAAAATATCTATCGTGGATATTTCTCTTAAGGCTTTTACGATCGATCTTTTATCACCTTGAACTTGCTTTGGAACTTCTCCGAAAAATGTATAAATATAATCTGAATCTGTACTATTAATTATAACCTCGGAATGTGTAGAAATTAAAAGTTGAACATTATTCTTTGCCGCAATTTGCTGAATCCAGTCGTACATCCCTTGTTGCAGCCTTACATGCATATGACTATCTGGCTCATCAATCAACAAAATAGCGTTCTCATGAACATATAAAAAGGCTGCCAATAAAAGAAATTGCAGGAAACCGCTCCCCCCATTGGCAATTTCCAATAATACTTTTTTCTTGCCGCTCGGCCAATCTTCGGGACAATAATAGGCCAAGATATGGGCATCTGTTTTGGGGTTAAAAGAAATTTCCTCAAGATTAACCCGAAATATTTCTTTGATTTGTTTGCACAAATCATCCCATTTGCCTTTTTCTTGAACTTGCAATAGCAAGTTTCGCAGGATCTCCCCTGGCCGACCTTCTCCAATAATATGTCTTTGTGCCCCAAGCTCAACTTTTCTTTCCTGGGTTTGAACTCCCGATAACGGAGGCAAATGAAAAACATTATTGACATCATCCGGAATACTTCTTTCCGGATCAACAGGCCTGCAATATGATAATTCTGGATTACCATAATCTAATTCAACGCCATATTCCCATTCTTCGCCGTTTTTATCTACCCCCTCGGCAATAATTTGGATTTTCATTTTATGTTGTCTGGCATCTTGGGTTATGGCGTTAAACCACAAAAGTTTCATCTCCTGGACCGGAACCGCATAAATGGCGTTTCTGGTTATGAAAGCTCCAGACCTTTTTTTAGCGGTACTTCCTGAAGCCTTACCTTTCTTCTCGTTCCACTCTTGAATCAAAAAACTCCATAAAGCGATTGCCTGAAGTGCCGTTGTCTTTCCTCCATTGTTAGGTCCAACAAGTAAGGAAACAACAGGATTCAATTCGTAGGTAGCATCTTTAAACTTTTTAAAATGTTTTATGGTAACTTTTTTAATCATATGTTCACCAAAACTACCTTCATCGAATGATTTAATTGCTCTACCAATTGTGATTGTAGAATAACTCGTTATGTTTGAAAAGTTTTTTTGTCTTCTCTTCTCCGCATCTCTGTGCCTCAGTGTGAAAAATCTTTAAAAAATATCGTGGTGGATAGTGAGAAGCGGCACTTAGACCTTAGCTTGATTCTTGCCTATCTTAACGCCATAAGCATCTAAATTGATTGTTATAATAATGACAATTTCTCGCCAACCAATCCCCCTCATCCTGGCGATTTTAGCGTAAAAAAACTCCTCGATTTTTTGTATTTTTGGGCTTTTTTTACCTCATTATCGCGTCTTTTTTCACAAATATTGCACAATATTCACAAGATTTTCCTGATTTTTGCCAATTTTTCACACAATTTGCCGCTTTTTACCACCCTTTACCCGCGGAAAATTACTGGCGGTTGTCAACCGCCCGGTTAACATAATCGTATCAGCAGTTATAAAGGGGACACCGTAGTGAATGGTCAGCGGGATGCAGATTTACTATTGGCCCATCGCCAAGGCGACAGCCGGGCCTTCGGCCAACTGGTCAGTTTATATGGAGACAACCTCCTCGGATATCTTATGCGTATGAGTGGCAACTATCAGCAGGCAGAGGACTTATTCCAGGAGACCTTCCGCCGGGTGCACGCCAAAGCCGACACCTTCAACCCGCAGAACTCCTTCAAAAGCTGGCTTTATACCATCGCCACCAACATCGCCATCGACGGCTTTCGTCGCACCAGCCGCCAGCCGGTAACCGTTTCTCTCAGCGGAACTTACGCTAATAATTCCCTTGATCGCCCGTCTGCTTTGCACGACAGCCTGGCCGCCAGCCACCCCAGCCCGCTGGATACCGCCCTTAACATCGAAAGAAAACAAAATGTACAATCCGCCATCGCCCGCCTGCCCGACCGCCAGCGGGCGACGCTGATCTTAATTTATTACCAGGGATTAAGTTACAGCGAAGCCGCGGCGGCCCTGGGCTGCTCCATCGGCACGGTAAAGACCCAGATGTTCCGTGCCCTGCGAAAGCTCGCCCAGTTGCTGCCGGATATTCAGGGGGATAAACTATGAAGAAACACTTAACTACCGACCAGTTAATCAGATACCAGTTTGAACTCGATACACCCCAGGCTCATCAGCTCGCCGCCGGGCACCTGGCTGATTGCCCCGCCTGCCGGGAAAGGCTCCGGCAATTGCAGCGGAAGTTTTCCGCCCTGGATTTACTTAAGGGCCAAGTAACTGTCAGCGAAGCACTTATAAACCAGACCTTAAATGAAATGGCCGCGGCACCAGCCTCCAAAACTAAGGTCCGGCGTTTCTACTGGCCGACCCGCCGGTGGTCTGCCGCCGCCGCGGTCATTATCATCGCCGGCGGATTATTCGCCTATCACTTCATCAATAAGCCGCAACTTCCTGTCAGAGAGGAAATTACCCAAAATATCATCCCGCCGCCGCAGGATAAAACTACAGCAATTGTCGCTGGAATACCCGCAAGGTTAATAACCGCAACTACCAAGGATTCAATAGGTTATGCCTTAGGAAGGGCTGGGGGCATAGCCGGTATCGCCGAGTCGGTATCAAAACCGTCTGGTGAGACAGCGGAAAATCAGCCGTTCATCCCGGCCAGTAATATCGAGCTGGTCACGCTGCCGACGCGGCAGGGGGTGCAGCTTACCATCTACAACTCGGCGGATTTAACCTTAGTGCGTGATCAGCGGGCACTTACGTTAAAAGAGGGTTGGAACTGGCTGCAGTTTATGTGGGCGGGGACGCTGATCGATCCGACGAGCCTGGCCCTGGAGCCGAAAGCGCAGAAGGATAAGATAGAGATTCAGCAACTGGTTTACCCGGCAGGTCTTAAGGAGGTGGGCAGATGGCTGATTTATTCCAGGGTCAGCGGGCAAGTACCGTTCGAGATTACGTACCTTACCAGCGGGCTAAGCTGGCGGTCGTTCTACATGGGGACGCTGGCGGAAGATGAAAAGTCGATGCGACTGGAGAATTATGTCCGCGTAACTAACGGCAGCGGCGAGGATTACGCCAACGCCCAGACCCGCCTGATCGTCGGCAAGGTCCATCTCCTCGATGAAATAGCCGCTCTGGCCCAGCGGCAGTTTCCCTACGATCGGCCGGGGCTATTAAGAGAATTGTATGATGAAAACCGGCGGATGGTTACGAATGGAAAATTGGATTTATTTTTCGGAGACGGCGTAGCGGGAGGTTTAGCGAAAGGATTATCGAAGCCAAAAGAGATTATAAAGGAAGGGCTGAGCGAATATTTTCTCTATACTATCGAGGGGACGGAGACGATTCCGACCGGCTGGGGCAAGCGCCTGCCCTCGTTGAAGGCGGAGGAGATTCCAGTAGAGAGTCTCTACAAGTATGACGAGGAGCGGTGGGGCGATAGCGCTATGCAGTACCTGGCTTTTGCCAACGACGAGAAGCACCGGCTGGGCGAGACGCCGCTGCCGGACGGCGAGATCAAGATATACCGGCAGGTGAATGAGCAGGGGAACCTGGCGTACGTGGGCGGGACGCCGGTAAAATATATCCCCGTCGATGAAAAGGTGGAGCTGGAGCTGGGGGCGGCACAACTGGTGAAGGTCGAGCCGGTACTGATGGACGTGGAGACGGAGAATTACCGGTTCGACGCGAAAGGCAATATCACCGGCTGGCAGGAAGGGCAGGATTGGCAGATTACCACTACCAACGCCCGCAGCATACCCGCTAAGGTGGAGATTACCCGCGGGTTTGGAAGTCCCTACTGGAAGCTCGAGGTAACCGGCGGC
>Ga0209164_1001109_pt1 | contig 39776 bp, 40 predicted proteins | sample MTBNYHSulfiMetaG_FD_187458 | JGI IMG/M metagenome (GOLD analysis project Ga0209164, IMG submission 187458) | Enrichment culture microbial communities from rom New York Harbor, USA that are MTBE-degrading - MTBE-NYH (New York Harbor Sulfidogenic)... | ecosystem: Environmental > Aquatic > Marine >... | reverse complement strand
AAAGAGCCTTAAAATATGCCATCCTCCATAGGAAAAACGCCCTCTTCTACAAGACTCAGAACGGGGCAAACGTGGGGGACCTCTTCATGAGCCTCATCCATACGTGTCAATTGGCAGGGGTCAATCCACTCAATTACCTGACATGGGTGCTCAAGAACATCAAGAAGCTCCAGAGCAACCCTGCGGACTTCCTACCCTGGAGATACCAGGAAAACAATCCCGGTTGACCTGACCCTCCTGCCAGTCACTGGGGGGCCTACCCCTTACCGGCTGGGTCTCCGATCTCATCGCTTCGGGCGCCACCCCGACCGCACCGAAGCCAGCTCCACCTCACCAAAAAAATCAATCTACGCACGCCTCCCGAAAGGACACGATTATCATATAGTACGGAAACTACCCGGTTTTTGGACTTAGAGCGTCATTTTTGGCATGGAAATGAGGCTTTTAGGAAAGGCGGTAGCAATGCCAGGGGCGAACCAGCGGCGGCTTCCCGTCACGTGTGGCATACCCCGTCTATCGGGCATCGTCTTGAACGAGGTAGATCAGCCTTGAATACTACCCCGACCAACGCTTATAGGGGTTTTTTAACCTTGGAAACGGCACGTTAAGCCTTGAAAACCGCTATTTTTGATTTGGCAGTCCATAACCCTGCAACGAAACGTATCATTCCGTCATTTCGGCGACGGCCGGATTCCCTTTTGAGCCCCCTTATTCCCCCACATACGGATAATAACTCTGTGCTACGTCCAGACGGGCCAGGTGACTGCCCCCCAGCCACAACTGGATGATCTTGCTGTCCCTCAGATATTTTTCCACATGGTATTCCCGCACATAGCCGTATGATCCCATGAGATCCATAGCCCTGTTGCAGACCATCTCGGTCACGTCGCAGGCATATGCCTTGGCGGCGCTGGCCCTTCCCAGGACGTGGTCGCCGCCTGGAGACCCGTATTTCTTCCGGTTGTTGAACATGGCCGCTACAGAGAGATAGAATGCCCGAGACGCCTCAATACCGATGGCCATATCCGCCAGCACGGCAGCCTGCAGCGAATGCTTTCGGACCGGCTTTCCACCGTAAGACCGTGTTGCGGTGTATTCAATGGCGATTTCCAGGACCGCCTGGGCATTTCCGATCGCCATCGGAGCGCTCGTCAGCCTGCCCCAACTGATGTTGTTTCTAAACAACTGCCAGTCAATTCCGGGACCTCCGGCCCGATATGTTTTGGGAACCCGTACATCGTCAAAGTAGATGGCTGCGTTGACATCGGTGACCTTCATCCCCATTTTGTCTTCCGGCTTGCCGAACGAAAGCCCCGGCGTACCCTTGGGCACATAGATTAAAGCCAGCCCCTCTTCTTTGAGATCCGGATCGGTTGTGCAGATAACGCAGTAGAGATCGGCCACGCCGGCCCCGCTGGGCCACATCTTCTCCCCGTTGATGACCCATTCATCGCCTTCCAGTCTGGCCTTCGTGCGAATCGTGAGGCCGTGCTCCGCCGCATCCTCAATATTGCATCCCCCGGCAGGTTCGGTAATGGCCAGACAACCGCACCGTACGGTATCTTCACAGAACATGGGGATGAATGTGTCCATGACAACCCTGTTTCCCGCACCCATGGCCGCCGCAAGACACCACGGTACGATCAGGGCGTGAAGCGAGAGGCCGCTGTCGCCCCGGGCGATTTCCTCGGCTATGGCGCAGATGGTGGGCGCCGACCGGATGGCCAGGCCGCCATATTTGGTGGAAAAACCCCGCTTCTGGACGCCCAGCTTAACCAGCCCATGGTAAGCCTTCTCGAACACGGCGTAGTCCTCGTCAAGCTGCTTGCGGACCGGCATCACCTCTTTATCGATGTATTTTCGAACGGTGGTCAACAGAAGCAGATCTTCCTCAGCAGTAATGAAATCACCGTACCTTTTCATGGGCGCTTCCTCTCTCTTTCATGATTTCGCATTCCGGATATGCGTCAGTTTACCTCTTCCACCCGACAATTTCAAGGAAAACAATCAGCCCCGATCAGCCCGACGATTGCAGCAATAACACGCCGATAACGGTTATAATACAATACTTTCAAAAAGATATCTCATCAGCCCAAACCCGTTTCCGCTTGGTGAAGCTGCCCAATGGGCCATGCCAACCGGAAACCGTGCTGCAGCCATGTTTCGATGCCTCCATCCAGCCGATATCCATTCAGACAGCCCCCAATCCCCTTGTCTTTTCCATCCGAAAGTGATATCCGTGACACGGCTATATATCCCATCCACAGAAAGAAAGGAGAGACCATCATGAGCAAAACAGAACAGAACCTCTGGGAGGCATTTGCCGGGGAATCTCAGGCCAATCGTAAATACTTGGCCTTTGCCAAACAGGCGGACAAGGAAGGACATCCACAGGCGGCAAAGCTGTTCCGGGCCGCTGCAGAAGCCGAGACCGTCCATGCCCACGCCCATCTCAGGACCCTCGGCGCTGTCAAAAGCACGGCCGAGAACCTGCAATCCGCCATTGACGGCGAGACGCACGAATTCAAGAAGATGTACCCCGTGATGATTGAAGCGGCCAGACAGGAGGGGAACAAAGCGGCCGAACGCTCCTTCTCCTACGCCAATGCGGTGGAGGAGATCCATGCAGGCCTCTACCAGAGGGCCCTTGACACCCTGGAGAACCCTGCAGATGTGGACTGCTATTATGTCTGTTCGGTCTGCGGGTTTACCATCGAAAATGCACCCCCGGAGAAATGTCCGGTATGCGGTGCAAAGGCCGCTGCCTTTATGAAGGTTGAATAATCCTCCGGATGTCCCTCTGGACATAGCTCAATGCGATGATGCCCCTGAGCTGAATACCGATGTCTCTGTCAAGGGAGTGATGGTCAGCATCCGGTGCCCGGGGTGCGTCTCCAAGAATCCGGGCTGAAGCACAAGGCTGCGGGTCAGGTATCGTGCCGGGACAGATGCATGGGCAAAGGGAGAGGCGCCCAGGGTTTTCACTCTTTAGTGTTAAAGCCTCTAACCATGAGATCTCACCTGCAGTTTCAGGGAGGCGTGTCCCGGCCTTCCTCTGTAGGCAGGCATCTGGAAAACAGATGCCTCTCAATATGGACAAAGACGCCCACCATTTTGCTTTCAGAGGATGCCGCCTCCGATGGCAATAGACAGGAGAAACAGCATCACGCCCACGACGATCTGTATGGTGCGCATGGTGATCTTCTTGAGAAATCTGGAGGCAATGAACGCACCTGAAAACGCGGCCAGGGACCCGGCAATGACCAGTCCGATGCCGCCCTGGTCCTTCAGGACGGCGAAGTCCCGTGAAAAAAAAGTGAGGCCGTAGATCAGCAAGCGGGACAGGTCCACCACCACGGCCGATACCACCATGGTCCCGACAAAGACCTCCTTCTCCAGTCCCGCCCGGATCAGAAAGGCCGTGCGCAAGGCCCCCTGGTGGCCGGAGAGCCCCCCGAAGAACCCGGACAGGGCCCCGCCGATCGGGATGAACCGGGTACTGAAGGCCAGTCTTTCAAAGACCGGGTGAAGCTCAATAATGGCAAACCCCATGATCATCGCGGCAATGACCAGTTTCACCACGGATAGGGTGCAGACCCGGTCCAAAAGTGTGTACTGAGCGATAGGCGCAACCGTGCTGAAGTAATTGAGAAGGAGTGCCCCGATCATGGCGGTTGTGGCTGCAGGGAGGGTGAATTGCAGGACAATCCCCGCATCCGCCTTCCGGCCCACCAGGCCGACCTTGAAGAGGTTGTTGGCAAGGTGAACGATGGCCGTGGCTGCGATGGCCACCTCCACCGGGAAAAAAAGGGCAAAGGCCGGCATGAGGAGTGTTCCGAGACCGAAGCCGGAAAAGAGCGTCAGTCCGGAGACCAGAAGGGCCACCGTGCAGATGATGATATAGCTCATCGCTCTTTTACAACCTCCTCCGACACATATATCAGGTTCTGTACTATTTCGAGACTGTTAATAATTGACGGTCTCGTAAAAAGCTATTTGATGCCGTGAGCGGCACTGTAACCGAATTCAGCAACCTTCCTCAAGGGAAAACGAGAATCCAGAGCCCATGGCGAATAGCCCCCCATGACAAATGACCATCGGAGATGCCAAAACCAACAAATTCACGCCTCCTTTGTGGTGGTCATGGTACCCTTGCAAAACTCACAATACAGGGGTATCATGCGATATATTCAGTTTGCCACAATAGTGTCAGTGATAATGGGGGAAGGAGTTATCATAACAAAAGAGTACGGCTCCGGTTTCAAAATCATACCTCTTCCCAATAAACGACCGTATCCCAGATTCGGGAGCGCCGCCGGATTGGTTGAAATGTCAGATGATTTCGATGAACCTCTCGATGATTTCAAGGAATATATGCCGTGAAACTTCTGCCTGACACGCATACATTCCTTTGCATCAGTTGAGTTTATCAACCCCCAACCGTCGTTTTCGACCATAGGCGAATCCCATTGCTTTTGCCTTTTTACGAAACCCTCATTTCTTAAGTATTCAAGCAGGTGCCAAATGGCTTTTGACCGCTTTTCATCCCGCAAGGAAAGGTCACCGTCTCTCACCATTCGTGCATACCTGACCCGGCTCATCTTCCTCTGAGTGCTGCCGATTGTCCTGCTGGCGCTGTTTCTCGCGGGGCTCCATATTCGCACCCTTCAAAGGCAGCAAGACCAGGAGGCGAAGGACCAAACGCTCAATATAATGAAGACAATTGACCGCGATCTGTCCGCTCGCATCGCTGCCTTGCGGACGATTGCGGCTTCGCCGCTCGTGGATGATCCGTCCCGCCTGGAGGAATTCTATAGATCAGCCCAGGGCTTTCGGGAAAATTTCACCGGGCACATTGTGCTGGCGGACATGTCTACACAGATGCTCTTAAACACCCGGGTGCCGCTCGGATCGCCGCTCCCGAAACTCCCGGCGCCAAAAGGCTTTGCTGCGGCGCCTTATGTGATGAAAACCGGGAAACCGGCTGTCGGAGACATGTTTCCAGGGCCGATTGCCAAAGAGCCTCTGGTGGCTGTCGTTGCGCCGGTCAAACGGGAGGGGCAGACGAGGGCGCTTCTTCTGAGCATTATCGAGACACGTCAATACCAGGAACTGCTGGACGATCTGACGCTGCCCGGCGGATATTCCGCTTCCATTCTCGACAGCAAAGGCGACGTCATCGCCCGTCGCCCCCTGCAGGGCTTCCGGTCCCAACCGGCCCATGAAAATCTTGAAAAGAGATACGATGCCGGGTCCACTGTCTCGCACTGGTCCGTGGTTCTTGAGGTGCCCATTCAAACTTACATGCGGTCACTGGTGTTTGCCGGTGGGGCACTGTTTACGGCGATCATCCTTGTCACTGTTATCACCTACGTGGGCGGACGGCTGGTAGGCAGGAGGTTGGCGAACGATGTGGAATCCCTTACGGGAAAACCATTGATCGGAATCCACAGAACGGTCATTTCCGAAATCGAAGCGGTTCGCAACGATCTGGACAAAGCGCGTGCGGAAAGGGAATTGTCCGTTAAAGAGCTGCGGGAGAGCGAGGAGCGCTATCGGAACCTCTTCGAATCGGCCAATGCGGGAAAATCGCTGACGCTTCCATCCGGCAAAATAACCGTGAACCAGGCGTTTTGCGATATGTTGGGTTACGAAAGGAATGAATTACAGAACAAGACCTGGCAGGAGCTGACGCCGCCGGAGGATGTGGAGCGGATAGAAAGAGAGGCGCTCGCCCCGCTGCTGAACGGCGAAAAAGAAGCCGCACGGTTCGAAACAAGATATCTCCATAAAAGCGGCTCACACGTCTGGACCGATGTCAGTATTTCGATGCAGCGGGACCGGGAAGGGAAACCGCTCTATTTCGTAACGACAGTCGTCGACATCACCGAGCGCAAGCGGGCGGAGCAGGGCCTGCACGATAGCCAGGAGCGCCTCCAGCTCTTCATCGAACATGCCCCGACTGCTCTTGCCATGTTCGACCGGAACATGCGCTACCTCGCTGTCAGTCGCCGCTGGATGGCGGAATATAGCCTTGGAGACCGGGACATTATCGGCCGGTCCCACTACGAGATTTTCCCGGAGATTGGAGAAGGCTGGAAGGAGGTGCATCGGCGATGCTTGGCCGGGGAAGTCGTCCGCACCGAGCAAGACCGTTTCGAACGGTCGGATGGCAGTGTTCAATGGCTGCGCTGGGAAGTCCGGCCATGGTTCTCTATCAATGGCCGGATTGGGGGCATCATCATTTTTACCGAGGACATCACTGAACGAAAACAGGCAGAAGAAGAAATCGTCCAATTAAACAACCGCCTCCAACGCCTGATTCAGGTTATCCAGCAGCTATCGCTTGCGCATTCGTTGGCGGAAATAGCCGAAGCTGTCCGTACGGCGGCACGAAACCTGGTCGAAGCCGACGGCGCGACTTTTGTATTGCGCGACGGCAATCGCTGTTTTTATATGGATGAAGACGCGATCAGTCCATTGTGGAAAGGGAGCCGTTTTCCATTGGAAACCTGCATCAGCGGATGGGCCATGCTTCATCGTGAATCCGTGATTATTGAAGATATTTATAAAGACGACCGCATTCCTCATGACGCCTACCGGCCCACCTTTGTAAAGAGTTTGGCAATGATCCCCATCCATGACGAAGAACCGTATGGCGCCATTGGCATTTACTGGGCGAAACAGAACCGCCCCCATGAAGACGAAATGCTTCTGATGCAAACGCTGGCGAATGCCACTGCCATCGCCATGGAAAATGTCAAATCCTATCAGGAACTGGAAAAAAGGGTCTACAAGCGGACGAGCGAACTGACGCAGGCCAACCTGCGACTTCAGGAGCTGGACCGGCTCAAGTCCATGTTCATCGCCTCCATGAGCCATGAGCTTCGGACCCCGCTCAATTCGATCATCGGATTTACCAGGATCATTCTGATGGGAATGTCTGGAGAGATTTCCGATGTTCAGAGAAAGCAACTCGGCATGGTCAAGAAGAGCGCCCGCCACCTGCTGGACCTGATCAATGACGTGATCGATGTGAGCAAGATCGAAGTGGGCAACGCCGTCAAATTCACCGAGTCGGGCGGTGTGGTCATCGGCGTGATGGGCGCTGCAACCATGTCCTCGGAAGCGGATGCCGCCGCAGACGGGACAGAGAGATTAAAAGATCTCTCTCCGGCCATGGCAATGAAAGATATTGAAGTCACGGTGACCGACACCGGCGTCGGCATCGCACGGGAGGGCATGGCAAGGCTATTTGAGGCCTTCAGCCGGATTCACATCCAGGAGAGGCCTGTTGTGGAGGGGACGGGACTGGGTCTGTATCTCTCGAAGCGGATCGCCGACCTTTTGGGCGGAGAGATTGAAGTGGAAAGCGAACCGGGCCGGGGAAGCACATTCACTTTTCGCCTGCCGCGGATTCATCAGGAGAGGAAACAATGAAAAAACTATTGCTCGTCGAGGACAACGAACAGAACCGGTATCTCATGCAGTTCATGCTGGAACAGAGCGGCTACGAGGTCATCACGGCCGACAGCGGATCCCGGGCCATCGTCATGGCCGCTGAGGACAGACCGGATCTGATCCTGATGGACATCCAGCTCCCGGACATGGACGGGCTGGAGGTTACCCGCAGGATCCGTTCATCCGAGGCCGGAGGGAAGGTCCCCATCGTCGCCGTCACCTCTTTTGCCATGGCCGGGGACCGGGAAAGGGCACTGGCGGAGGGATGCGACGGGTACATCGAAAAGCCGATCAACCCGGAAACCTTTCTGGAGGAAATCGCCAGGTTCGTTTGAAAAGGAATGGCCCTGACGAGAAACGGGTGCGGACAGATACATCGTCAAACCCTGCGAACCGGAGGTCTTCCTCAAAGCCGTCTCTGAAGTGATTGAAAATGCTGATAGCGGCAAAATGGAGCCGGGAGCGCCTGTTGAAAGAGAGGTGGAGGAAACGTTCAAGCTCTACAGCGATCGCCTGGTCAAAAAACTCGAAAAAAAGATGCTGGATCTGGAAGCGGAGCTTGCCAGGCGCGAAAAGGCAGAGAAAGAAACCCGGAAATTATTGAGGGCCGTGGAACAGAGCCCGAGCATCGTATTGATTACAGACCCGGAGGGGATCATCGAGTATGTGAATCCAAAATTTCAGGAAATAACGGGCTATCGATCCGAGGTTCGTGGGACAAATGCTACGGCTCTGGGAGGGCCGTCAGAAGACGAGGCTACCCATATTTTCGCCCTGTTGAATTCCGGGCAGGAATGGCGGGGAATGTTTCGTAACCGGAAAAAGAACGGAGAGCGCTACTGGGAAAGGGCATCTATCTCCCCGGTATTCGACCCATCCGGATCGATCACCCAATTCGTAAAGGTCGCAGAAGATATTACCGGGGAAATAGAACAGGAGAGGGAGATTGAACAGGAAAGGGTGAGGATGCAGACGATTCTCTCTGCACTGGACACGGGATTGTCCCTGATCAACCAGGACAAAACCATTGCCTGGGCCAATGAAAAGGTCCTGAAAATGTTTCCTCGCAGGGATCCGCTTGGTCAGATCTGTCATGTTTTTTTCGAAAACAGCGCAGAACCGTGCAACCCTTGTCCCACAGCGGAGGCATTCAAAACAGGAAAGATCCGTGAAGCGACAAGGTTCAATGTCCGGGACGGAAGATGGTATCATATCCTTTCTCAGCCTGTATTGGACAAAAATGGGAAAGTAACGCAAGTTCTTGAAGCAATAACGGATGTTACAGGCAAAAAGGAAATGGAGGATGCCCTGAAAAAAAATGAAGAACGCCTCAAACTCGCTCTCGAAGCTTCCAGCGACGGCCTCTGGGATTGGAATGTCCAGACGGGCGAAGTCTATTTCAGCCCGCGATATTACACCATGCTGGGCTTCGAACTCTACGAGCTGCCTCAGGCTTATGAGACGTGGTCCATGGAATCGTGGAAGCATACGGCGGGGCTGTTTCCGTCTACAGTGAACCGGAAAAAGGCGCCCTATTTCACGTATACTTCCCGGCCGTTCAGGAAGAGATTGAACCGCCGGAGGACAACACGGCGCCCATTCCCGGGGGAAATGAGCGAATCCTGCTTGTGGATGATGAGACGTCCCTTGCGGAACTGGGAAAGCGTATCCTGGAAAAACTGGGTTATCGCGTTGAAACCCGGACAGACCCCATCGCAGCCCTTGAACTGTTAAGGGGCGATCCAAATCGATTCGATCTGATCATTACGGACATGACCATGCCCCGGATGACGGGTGAGAAGCTGGCACAGGAAGTCATGGGGATCCGCCCGGGTATGCCCGTAATACTCTGCACCGGATTCAGCGAAAAAATGACGCGGGAAAAGGCTAAGGAATTAGGGATAAAGGCGTTCATCATGAAGCCGCTGATCGGGCAGGAACTGGCGCGTGCGATCCGGAAGGCGATTGACGGCGATTGACGGCAGAGGGACACAGGACATGCACCGGGTCATTGAATTCCGAAAGACAACGCCGCGATCAACAAGGGATATCCATACCGCGCACGTGCAGCCGTCCATGGGCGGGAAAAAGGTCCCTGAGGGGTCGGTCAGGACGCAAGACCCTTTAATTCCATTATGATGGCCGGAACCACCTCATCGAGGTCGCCAACGATCCCGTAGTCGGCGATGGCAAAGATCTCTGCCTTCGGGTCCTTGTTGATGGCGATAATCAACTCCGAGTTGATCATGCCGACCGTGTGCTGCACGGCCCCCGAAATCCCGCAGGCGAGATAGAGACGCGGCCTGACACTCCTGCCGGTCTGCCCGATCTTTTGCCCTTCGGAGACCCATCCCGCGTCAATGGGCAGCGTGGTGCTTCCCAGTTCCGCTCCCAGCATTCCGGCCAGTTCCCTGACCCTTTCAACACCGGCCTCGTCACCGGCGCCCATGCCCACGGCCACGATCTTTTCCGCCTCCTCCAGACGAATTCCCGGTGCAGGAGATTTTTCGGTCCCAACCACCTTGACGGCCACGTCCTCTTCTTTAAGGTCCACATCCGCATGGACAATCTCCCCTGCCCTGTTCTCGTCCTTTTCCGGGAGGTCCAGAATGCCGGGCCGCACCGTGACCATCTGGGGCCGGTAATCAGGACATACGATCTCGGCCATGACATTCCTCCCCAGAAAGGGCTTGATGGCCTTCAGGACCCCTGTTTCCGGATCGATGTCCAGATCCGTACAGTCCGACGTACACCCCGTGTGCACCCTGGCCGCGACCCGTGGCGCCAGGTCTCTCCCGATCCAGGTGGCCCCGGCCAGTACGATCTCCGGTTTCTCCCGCATAATCTGATCAGCCATAATACGCGTGTAAACCTCTGTCCGGTACTCTCTGGTCAAGGGATGATCAACTGAAATAACCCTGTCCGCACCCCAGTGAAAGAGATCCCCAATGTGGCCCGACATGCCCTCCCCGATCACAAGGGCGGTCACTTCCACCGCAAGTTTCTCTGCCAGCTGACGGGCCTTTCCCAATAGTTCAAAGGACACCGTGGAGGGCAGGCCCTCCCTCTGTTCGACAAAGACCCAAACGCCTCTGTATTCCTTGATATTTTCCATATGCGTTCCCACTCCAGAATCGGCCTCACAACAGATCCTTCTGTCTCAGGATCTGAATCACCTGCTGTGCTGTTTCCCTGACCTCCCCCTCAAGGAATCGGACAGTCCCCTTCTCCATCTTCTGAATGTAGACCTTGCGGGTCTGAGTGGGTGACCCTCTCAGGCCGAGAAGACTCTCATCCCCACCCAGATCCTTCACTCCCCACTGGCGCACATCTTTTCGGTAGGCCTTCATGACCTGGTCCATGGGAGGAATCCTGGGTCGGTTGATACCCCGCTCGATGGTGACCAGTGCCGGAAGGGGAGATTCCAGAACCCTGAACCCATCCTCCAGTTTCTGTTTTACCCTCACAGAACGGTCATGGAGCGCTATGTCCATGGCGTAGGTTAACTGGGGAAGACCGAGGAATTCTGCGAGCTGCGGCCCTATATGTCCTGTCATGCCGTCTGCGGATTCCTTTCCGCAAAGGATGAGGTCATATGGGCCCATCCTTCGAACGGCCAGGCTCAGGGCATAGGCCGTCGCCCAGGTATCTGCCCCGGCAAATGCCCGATCAGTGAGCAGGACCGCCGCATCCGCTCCCATGCTCATGGCCTCGCGCAGCGCCTCCTCGGCCTGAGGAGGTCCCATGGATAAGGCCGTTACAGCGCCGCCCTCCTTTTCTCGCAGCTGAAGGGCGGACTCCAGGGCATGCTTGTCGTTGGGGTTCAGGATCCCCGCAATGGTTTCGCGCTTCAGTGTTCCTGTTTCAGGATCCCATCCCACCTCTGTTTTTTCAGGCACCTGTTTGATGCAAACGATGATCTCCATCTCGTCTCTTAACTCGTGCCCATCCATAAATGGCTATTTTCCGCAATCTCTGCGTCAGATTCGGATGTTAATCCTCGAAATAGTTCAATGTATTTCTGTGGTTAAAATCCTCATCTTTCTTGACCTTGCAAAAACTATCTCATTTCTGGATGGACACTACCTCGTTGATTTTAAGGTCTGGGTACGGCGTTTCACTAACCACGCGACAGGGCCGAGCCCACGATGGTTTTCTGGATCTCACTGCTGGAGGCCGTGACGCCGGCATGTGCAATGTTGCGATAGAGTCGCTCGATCTTGTAATCCCTGCAGTAGCCGTAGGAACCATGCATCTGCAGGGCCTTTCGGGCCACCTCCTGGATGGTGGGCACCACAAAGAGCTTCAGGGCCGATGAATCCACCTGAAACTCCTCATTGCCGTCCTGTTTTGCAGCCACGCGATAGGTCCACCACCTGCAGGCCTCGATATTCGCGTGCATCTCTGCGAGCATCCACTGAAACCCCTGCATGGCGGTCATGGGCTTTCCCCTGACCACCCGTTCCCTGGCATATTTGAGCGATTCGTCGAGGCAGGCCTGCCCCATCCCCACCATAAACGCCATCTGCTGGATCCTCTCTCCCGCAATCCAGCGAAGCAGGATGGGAAATCCCTTGCCCTTCTCCCCCAGGATATTCCCCCGGGGAACCCTCACATCCTTGAGAAAGACATCCACCAGCCCCTGGCCGCCCAGCCCCATCAGCGCCCACGGCTTGGACCAGGAATAGCCATCTGCCCGTTTGTCCACAATAAAGGCCGTGACCCGTCCTGTCTCATCCTTCGCATAAAAGATGCCGGCGCCTTCCTTGTGGCCGTTCGTGATGAATCGCTTTGTCCCGTTTAAAACATAATCCTCGCCATCTTCAACAGCGGTTGTGGTAATCGCCGTTGGATCGGCTCCCGTGCCCGGCTCCGTAAAGGCCATGCCCGCGTAGCCGGAGCCCTCGCAGATGGGCGGGAGAAACTTTCTTTTCTGTTCCTCTGTTCCCCAGTGGCAGATGGTCTCGCCGACACTGTTGTTCATGGCCATGACCCAGTATGCGGCAGATCCGCACTTTCCAAATTCTTCGGTAATGAGGATCATGTTCAGTGCCGTGGATGCCGTACCGCCATATTCCTCGGGAATCATCATCCCCAGCATCTTTGCCTCGGCAAATCGGGTAATGAGGTCATCGGGCAGGGCGTCCTCTTCTTCTATCCTGGCGGCGATCGGCTCAATAACCTGTTCCGCAAACTCCCGAGCCATCTTGATCATCATCCTGCTTTCCGGCGACAACGTGAAATCCATATGGTCTACCTCCTTTTCTCTATGATCGGGCCTGTATAATAAAATTCATGCTGACTTTCTACGTGTTCTTTCATGAAAAGTTCAGGACAAAGGAGTATATGGAATCGTGTAGAGGGAGAAGAATCATAGAAATCCCTGCCGCCACATGAGATCCATAATTTTCCTTACCCGGTTGCCTCCCGAAAATGACCCCACAGCCTCGTGAGATGCGTCTGTGGCTCGGCCAGGTACGCCTTCCGATCGATGTCGATGAAATCGGCGGCCCTCTTCTTCTGCGGGCTCGATCGAAGCTCTCCGATCAGGGGTTCAACCCCATCCTTGGGGTCGCCACCCTGATCCAGCAACCCTGCTTTTTCAAGTCCGGGCCGCAGGCTCCAGGGCGGCCCGGAGACCAGTCTCTTTTCAGGGTCTATCAGACTGAGCCACGTTACGCCCGGCGCCTCCTGCCGCCCAAGAACACAAACAGCAGCCGGCATCTCTTCCCGGAGCCCCGCATGGGTCATCAGGGACCAGCCGATCTCCAGCGAGACCTGTTTCTTAAAAAGCCACTGTGCCATTGAACAGAGATAGGCTGATAGAGACATCTCCTCTTCCAGGCTGCGACACATCTTCAATCCATCAAGACCGCTCTCGATCCCTCTCATGTAAAGACCATCCACCTGTCCGGCCATCGCCTGAACCATTTCGGGATCCAGGAGTTCGGACCCGCCGAGGCTGAGCCATATCTCTCCGGCTTCATCCCGGTCTCTGATTTCAGCGCAATAGGATTTCAGAATCAGATCCGCTGCCTGAAACTCGGGCCTGGGCCATTCAAGGGCCCGGTCCATTACGATCCAGCCTCCCAGTGCCGGATGTGCGCTGAGAGCGGCCACCAGTTCCCGAAAGCATTCAAGCCGTTTCCTCACAATGGACGGCTCTGCCCACCAGGTGAAAGGCCTCAGGGTCCTCATGGCGCCGTCCACGAATACCGCTGCAGCCGCTGGATCCAGCGATCCCCTCACAAGGTAGGGCGCCACCCAGTCCACCCCCAGGATTCGCTGGGCCGGGGCCATCATCCAGACTTTCATTCCCGCATCTTCGAGATGGTCCAACCCCCGAATGAGTCCGTCCAGAAACCGCACTTTATGGCGGTCCGCTCTTAGCAACGACTCCTCCAGGACCGGAACAACCAGCCGATCCAGTCCCAGGCTTCCGGCAGTCCTGGCCGTCCTGCCCAGATAGGCCGGCTCAGGGGGTTCGAGGCCTGCCAGCCCCCTGACCGGGCAGATATATGTCGCAGAAACCCACATGGCGTCAAAAAAAAGTCGCAAAAACCCTATCATCCCAGCCGCTTCAATTCCGCTGTCCTAAGCGCAATCCTCGCCTTTGCAAGTCTTCCGTAATACTCCCTGATCTTCTTTACCTGCCCGCGCGCCACGGCCTTGACCAGGTCCCCCTCCAGTTCCGCTACCTCCAGGAGCTTATAATAGTCCAGGGATTCTTTGAGGTGGGCAAGCACGATAAGCCCGGTGAGCAGAGGATGATTGTTGGTCACATTGGCATCCTTGAATCGCATCCCGTGCTCCAGTTCCACCTCGAGACCCGCCTTGAACTCCTTAGGATCGATTGCCATCCCGCGTGTATTGACCTCGGCAAGAATGGTCTTTGTCTCCTTCATGGATACCTTCGGCTCCTTTTTCCGGGTCCAGTCGCTGAGTTTGAGTTCCTTACAGACCCTTTTTACTTCCTCCAAGCTAACATAACTGGGAATCTTCATACCTTTTTCCTCCCTGGCGTTGTGTTTGGCCGACCACCTGTAAGCCAGCATCTGTCCTGAAACTGTGATCCCTCACATTAAGAATTTACCACACAAAGGCGCCGAGATCAAACCTCTTTTCATGTCGCCTCCACTCCGATAAAAAGGTTACGTGGCCATCAATGACGATGCCGTCTTCACGGCTTCGACACCGAACTGTCCAAAACCCGAGGCGGCCTAACGGCCGCAACCCAATGAGCGGCCAGGTTTCGGGTTTCAGCATGAGGTAGAAGTTACAGACGAAGATTCTATTCGTTCCGTGTCATTGTTTTGCCGCACGTGCTTCCACGGGTGCGAATTCCGGATGGAAACAATCGGCCGGTCTTTTCGTGTTGACCCCGGAGCGCGCACCCTCTAAACTGTTGCCCTGCCGGACAGGAAATGGATAAAATGAATGGTCGATTGAGTTCTCCGTCCCGGCAGCCGGAGACGGCTTTGGACCGCTGAACCTTTAACCCCCTTCAGGAAAGGAGCATGCCATGTTTCTATCTCTTATCCGAAAACGCCGGAGCATTCGGCGATATGAACCACAACCCGTGGAGCCCGAAAAAGTGGAGACGCTTATTGAGGCTGCCCTCCGCTCCCCGTCATCCATGGGAAGCAACCCGTGGGAGTTTATCATTGTGACCGATCCGACGACGCTCGAAAGGCTTTCTGAGGCCAAGCCTCACGGGGCCACGTTCCTGAAGAGCGCGCCACTGGCCGTGGTCGTCTGTGCGGATCCCGCCAAGAGCAATGTATGGATTGAGGACGCATCCATTGCCACCGTCTATATCCACCTGGCAGCCGAGTCTCTGGGCCTCGGGAGCTGCTGGATACAGATCAGGGATCGGATGCACGCCGAAGATACGACGGCCGAATCCTACATCGCTGAGCTGCTTGACATTCCGAAGCATCTGAAGGTGGAGGCCATGGTCGCCATCGGTCACCCTGGCGAAACAAAGGCCCCTCATGCAAAAGAAACGCTCCAGTACGAAAAGGTTTTTTATGGTTCTTATGGAAGGCCTTATTCCCGTCAGGGATAGCTCTGCCATACGCCTGACAGACCGTGGCCCTTCATAGATTCGAGGGACCATCCCGGAACCTCATTCTTCTTAAAAAGGTCAATGAAAGCCACATTAACGACAACAGGCAACCGCACCCGTCAGAGCGACCCTTCCCTCAGGGCCTCCATGCGCGATGGGGTGTCCCATGCGGTCATGCTGGGCGCCGGCGAGACCTACCTGGGGCCCTTCGGCATATTTCTGCGGGCAACGACGCTTCAGGTAGGCATTCTGGCCACCCTCCCGCAGCTTTTCGGGGCCGTGATGCAGTGGGCAAGCGCCATTACCATGGACCGCTTCACCAGCCGGCGCCGCGTCATCGTGACGGGGGCCTTGTCTCAGGGGCTTCTCTGGCTCCCGATGTCCTTGGTGCCCTTTCTCTTCGGGAGCGGAGGGCCGGCAGTCTGGCTCCTGATCGGCCTCGCACTCCTTTATCATGGAACCAACGGGGCGGTTGTGCCGGTGTGGAACAGCCTGATCGGAGATCTGGTGCCGCCTGACATCAGGGGGCGCTTTTTCGGGAACCGCAATCGCTTCTGCGGGATGAGCACCTTTATCGCTCTCATCCTGGGCGGCGGCGTTCTGCAGATCTTTTCACAATGGCATCAGGTGGCCTGGGGCTACCTGATCATCTTTCTGGCAGCGCTGGCCGCCAGATTGAATTCCGTGCGCTGGCTTGCCAGATATGCAGACCCGCCATTCAGTCTAACACCGGAACAGGTATTCAGCTTCAGACAATTTCTGCGGCGTTCACCCCACTCCAATTTCGCCAAGTTCGTTTTCTTCGTAGGGGCCATCAACTTCGGCGTGGCCTTTTCAGGACCTTATTTCGCCCTGTATATGCTGAGAGATCTGGGCTTTTCCTACCTGCAGTTCACCCTGGTAACGGCAATGGCGATCATCTCCCAATTTCTCACCTTCCGATACTGGGGGGGCTTGACCGATCGTTTCGGCAACAAAAAAATTCTGAATATCTGCGGATGGGGTGTCGGCATGGTTCCCATACTCTGGCTGGTGTCCACCCACATCGGATATCTCATCGCCATTCAGGTCTATGGCGGGTTCGTTTGGGCGGGGTTCAGCCTTTCTGCAGCAAATTTCCTCTTTGATGCGGTCACACCTGCCAAACGCGCACGCTGTGTCGCCTATCAGGGTCTGATTAACGGGCCGTGTGTTTTCATGGGCTCCCTGTGCGGCGGCATTGCAGCGGGCCGGATGCCGGAGTCTTTCTCGTTGGGAACCTGGACATGGACTCCCCTATCGGCCCTCCCGGTCATTTTCCTGATATCAGGCGTTATACGGTTTATCTCGGCAGGGTTTTTTCTTAAGAAATTTCGGGAGGTTCGGCCTGTAGAGCCCATCAGCCACGGTGAACTGATATTCAGGGTAAGCCAGATTCGTCCCATCGCCGGGGCCACCTTCAGCCTCTTCACCGACCATCTGCGACACCCGAAAACCCGGAAGAGAGAGACACAGCCGACCCGGCCGGACCTGGACTCGCCGGGATGATTCCGGCATTAGGCAAATACGTACCGGCTCATGAGCGGCCTGAATATTCCCTCCTCACGGGTCAGGATGTAATCCGTGCGTTCTGGAGACAACGCCAGCGCATCCACACCTGAAAATGTGGACTGGATCCACTCAAAACGCCCGGCATCGCCCAGTACGGGAACGATCCGTTCCGGCTCTCCGAGGATGATATTGCAGGAGTCGACGGTCGGGGCTGATTCCCGGGCCGTTCTGCATGCCTTGACATCCAGACCGGCGAGGTCGAGTTCCGCGATCAGGCGGACATAGTGCTCAGGATCCCGTGTCAGGACAAGGAGCCTGTTTCTCGCTGTCATCTTCTTGTGTGACTACAGGCAGAAAGGGCCTTTCATTGACGACATGCTGAAACACATCCGGCAAAAGGTATCACAGCGAAGCACGAACCGACCAGACACCGCACGGTGACAAGTCCATTACACCCCTTTGCCGGACCGGAAGCAGAAAGCACATGCTTCACGGTACACCACTTTCAGCATCCGATATCCATTTACTATACCAGGCCGCCGGGTTTTTGCAAGGGGGATTCCTACCCAGCGTGCCCAAAGGCCCGCAGAGAAAGGCGACTACAGAAAATAGTTGACAAAAAGACACGTAAAGCGTAGAAAAGAAGCATACATTCCGTCTTCTTTTCAAACCCCTCTTTAGAATTTTCCCAAAATCCAAGGAGCCAGTCATGAACGATAAACCCGACATAAGAGTGCTGCTGATTGATGACGAAGAAACCCTCATCGAGTACCTCTCAAAACGTCTTTTGCGGGAGGGCTTCACTGTAAAGGCTTCTTTTTCCGGAGAGGAAGCGGTCGAGGTAGCCGGCAACAATGATTTTGATGTGGCGGTGGTGGATCTGAAAATGCCCGGTATGGACGGTGTAGAGACCCAGAAGAGACTGAAGAAGATCCAGCCATTTCTCCAGAGCATTGTGCTGACCGGACACGGAACCCTCGACTCTGCGCTGGAGAGCGGCAAGCAGGATGCCTTCAAATACCTGCTCAAACCGATTGAGTATGAAAACCTGGTGGAAACCATACGGGAAGCGTACGACACAAAGGTGAAGTTGCAGAATGCCAAGTTCCGAGAGGAAGTGGAGAATATTTACCGGTCAGGGATGGGGGCGAGAGGGATTAAGAACGCGATGAACAAGCTGCGAAAGATTTATGGAATTGACTGACTCTCTCCAAAGCCAGACCGTCAAAAATGCCCCGGAGATCTCGATTCACAAAAAGGAACTCCTGCAGGCACGGAGATATCTCCAGTGTATCCTGCAGAACTCCAATGATATGGTTTTTGCCACGGATGTCGATGGCATCGTGGTGTCATTCAGCAGCGGAGGCGAAAAGGCATTGGGCTACTCCTGGGAAGAGGTAGCCGGCCAGACCATCAGGAACCTGGCCCTCAATCCGGCGGAATTTGACAGGCTGACGGCCATGGCTCAGGAAAGGGGGAGCGCTACCTGTTTGGAGTTTCCGTTTCAGTACAAGGACGGACACACCGTCTACTGTGATGTCTCCCTGATCGCCCTGACCAATACAGAAGGACAGACTGTCGGAACGATCGGGATCTGCAGGGACATCACTCAGTGGAAAAAACTCCAGGAGGATCTCATCCGGGTCGACAGACTGGCAGAAATCGGCAGGACAGCGTCGGGCATTGCCCATGAGATCAACAATCCGATTGCGGTTATCGGTGAAATTTCCGGCTGGATCGGAGCAGTGGCAGCCGATGCCAAAGGATTGAACCCGGAAGATCGTGAAGAGATAGAGAAAGCGGTTCTGCATATCAGGGAACAGACAAGACGGTGCCGGAGCATCACCCATCAGTTGTTGAGTTTTGTGAGAGATTCGGAGCCTTCCTGGTCATCTCTGGATATCAACAGGCTCTTGCAGGAAACGGTTTCATTTCTGAACCCCGAGCTGAAATTCAGGGAGATCGAGGTGGTATTCAATCTGATGGAAGGCACGATCCTGATGGAATCGGACAAGCAGATGCTGGAACAGGTGCTGGTCAATCTCCTGTCAAACGCTGTGTATGCGGTCAAGGAAAAGGGGCAGAAAGGGGGCCGGATTGAAATCCAAACGACGAGAGACGGATCGATGATGGAAATACGGATTTCCGACAACGGGACCGGCATTTCCGAAGAGAGCCAGAAACGAATGTACGATCTTTTTTTTACCACCAAGCCCCCGGGCAAAGGGACAGGCCTCGGCCTTCCCATCTGCCGGAACATCATCACAAAACTGGGAGGGAATCTATCATTTGAAACCGAGGCAGGAGAAGGCACGACTTTTTTCGTCAGACTCCCTGTCTCATAAGGGTCTGAAACCTGTTGTGGACGTGAATGCCTGTTCCAGACCTGTCATTTTCCACCGGATCTGAGGGACAGACATCGAGCGTGCGCAGGAGCAGCTGTTCTCAAGAGATCTCTTGAAAGGAGCGGATCCGTGGAGGTCCATGCCCAGAAAACCAGGCCCGGTCGCCGATTGCCAACGGCATCTGCATCCGGTGGGGCTCGCCGGTCCCGTGGGTCGACCCGGGAAATCTTGCGCCGCACCCTGACATTCTGCGTCCTGTTCTGCCTCTGGCTCATCCTTTCCGGTCAGTTTGACGCCTTTCACCTGACATTAGGGGTTATATCCTGCCTTATTGTCACCGTATCCTCCGGCGATCTCCTCTTTAGCGAACCACATCCAGCGGGCCTGGTTCGCCACAGCCTCCGTATGCTTGGTTACATCCCGTGGCTTCTCTACCAGGTTCTCATGGCCAACCTCTACATTCTCTACCTGGTTTTCCACCCCAGGATGATGGAACGCATCGATCCGCGGATTATTCGATTCCAGAGCAGGCTCAAAAATGAGCTTCCCCTGGTCATCTTTGCCAATTCCATTACCCTGACGCCCGGCACCATCACGGTATACGTATCTGTGGACGGCGCCTTCCAGGTTCATGCCATTGACAGAAAATCCGGCGAACCCCTTCCGGGTGAAATGGAGGCCCGGATCAGCAGAGCATTCGAGGAGGCATAGTGGCGGAACTCTTTCTCTATACCGGCCTTTACCTCTGTCTGTTGATGATTGCGTCGCTGTATCGCGCTGTTTTCGGTCCCACAGTCCTGGACCGTCTGATCGGTGTCAATGCCATCGGCAGCAAGACCGTCATTTTGCTGCTTCTGATCGGCGTGATATACAACCGTGTGGACATGTTCGTGGATATTGCGCTGGCCTACGCCCTGCTCAATTTCATGGCCGTGCTGGCCGCATCCCGCTACTTTCAGAAAAAAAAGGGGCTTTACGAAGAACCGCCGTAAGGGGCTTTGGATTTTAGATTTTGGATTTTGGATTTTGGATTGCGGTTCTCAATTTCCCATGGGGGCGCCCATGTTGAACATCATTGTGATTTTATTGCTCATAGGCGGACTGGTCTTCTTCACCGGGGGCGCGGTGGGGATCCTGCGACTGCCCGACTTTTACACAAGGCTCCACCCTGCAGGCAAAATGGACACGCTGGGGTCTCTTCTCATGGTCCTGGCCCTGGCCCTCTTCAACCTGAGTGAACTGACATGGGACCATCTGATCACCAGTCTGAAAATCGTGCTGATTGTGCTTTTCATCTTCATGCTGAGCCCTACGGCCACCCATGCCATTGTCGATGCAGGCGTCAGGGCAGGCCTCAAACCGTGGACAAAGGAGAGAGGATGAACATCGAATGAAAAGGTGAATGTCCAATATTGAATGAAACACATGATGCAGGAAACCGAAACGCAGCCACTTCCATTTACTTTCAACTTTAGCTCACTTTATGCACTTTATCTCACTTCAGTCGCCTTAGGTGTTTAAAAAGGGAATCTCCCATGATCTGGCAACTGGATCTGGCGATCCTGACACTCATCATCCTTACGGCTATCGCCGCCATCTCGGTAAAGGACCTTCTGGGCTGCGCCATCCTGTTCGGGGCCTACAGTTTCCTCATGTGCCTCCTCTGGGCCATCATGGCCGCCGTGGACGTGGCTTTTACTGAGGCATCAGTGGGCGCGGGTGTCAGCACCGTATTTTTCGTGGCGGCCGTATTCCGCACCACCCGGAGGACCCGAGATTGAAAACGGCAGGACTCATTATCGTCCTATTGGCCGGGGGGCTGCTCCTGTACGCCACTCAGGACTTTCCTCCATGGGGGGCGCCTGACTCCCCGGCAAGCGCCCATGTCTCCCCCCGCTATCTGCAGAAGGCCATGGAGGAAACCGCTGTCCCGAATGTCGTTACCGCCGTACTGGCCGATTACCGCGGGTTCGACACCATGTTTGAGACCACGGTCATCTTCTGCGCCGGTATCGGCTGCTTCGTACTCCTGAGGATATTCAGACAACAACCCGAAGACCGTTATTACCGTCACATTGCCACCGGGATTACCCTCCATCTCAAGGGCGGAAGAATACGGAAAAGATCCAAAGAGTTTGAACGGATCGATACCCTCTGGACGCCCTATGACCTGATCATCAAGACCGTCTGCAGGATACTGGTGCCCTTTATCCAGCTCTTTGCCCTGTATGTCATCGCTCACGGTCATCACAGCCCGGGAGGCGGATTTCAGGGCGGCGTCATATTAGGGGCCAGCATGATTCTCCTGGCCATTTCCTACAACATGCGGACCGCTGTTGCCCGCATCAGCGAAAAAATTGACAACCTCCTCATGGCCGCGGGCGTGTTCATCTATACAGGAATCGGGGCGCTCTGCGTCATCTTAGGCGCCAGTTTTCTGGACCACGGCAGTCTCTCCGTAATCCTTTTTGTAGACACGATCATGGCCCGTTCACACGGTATCCTGGGCGTTGAAATCGGTGTGGGGATCACGGTCATGGCCGTCATGATCTCCATTTACAACAACCTGGCCTCGGCCGGCAAACAGGATGAGGGGTTATAGTGATGACTGAGATTATTTCCGTCATTGTCGCCAAGTACAATTACTGGCTTTATATTGTCCTGATGATGATCGGGCTCTATGCCATGATCGCCAAGAACAACCTTGTCAAAAAACTGGTGGGAATGAACATCTTTCAGACATCCATCATCCTGTTCTATGTCTCCATCGGGTGCAAGAAGGGGGCGACCATCCCGATCATCCAGCACGGGCTGGACACAGGGCATCACGCTATTGATCCTGCCCACTATGTCAATCCGCTGCCTCATGTCCTGATGCTGACGGCCATCGTCGTCTCGGTTTCCACACTCGGCGTGGCCCTCGCTCTGGCCATAAAGATCTACCAGCAATACAGAACCCTGGAAGAAGATGAAATCCTGGCGCGACTGAGGGCCCAATGAATGACGACTACCCTGCCCTCCTGATCGTCTGTCCGCTCCTTTTCGCGTTCCTTGTGAGCGCTATGGCATGGATCCGGAAAGGCCTGTGCTTCCCCTTGGCAATAGCAGGGTCAGGGCTCAGCGCCTGGTTTTCCATCGGGCTCTTCGCGGATGTCCTGCAAAATGGCGCGGTTCAGTACCGTCTGGGGGGCTGGGAAACGCCCTGGGGCATCGGATACCATGTGGATTCCCTGAACGGAATGGTCCTTATGATGGTATCCGTTCTGGCCTTCTTCAATCTCGTGGCAACCCGGAAGAGCGTGACCGCGGAATTCCCCGATAAAGAAGGCGCCTTTTACACCCTCTATCTCCTCTTTATCGTGGGCCTTGTGGGCATTGTGGTGACCGGAGATCTCTTCAATTTGTATGTGCTGCTGGAAGTCGCCTCCCTGACCGGTTATGCCCTCATCGCCCTGGGAGGAACCCGGGCGCCCCTGGCCGGCCTCAATTACCTGTTCATGGGGACCATCGGCGGGTGTTTCTATCTCCTGGGGGTGGGGTACCTCTATATCATGACCGGATCCCTCAACATGTCGGACGTGGCATCTTTGCTCCCTGCCATCTATTCCTCCCCAGCCATATGGGTCGCCTTCACTTTCTGCCTGGTAGGGGTCGCCGTTAAAATGGCCTTCTTTCCTCTCCATGGCTGGCTCCCGAACGCATACACCTGCGCACCCTCTGCTGTCAGCAGTCTCATTGCCCCGCTCATGACCAAGGTGATGGTCTATGTCATGATCCGCCTCATGATCTCGGTCTTTACACTCGATTTCACCTTTTCGGTCATGAAAATAGGCGGCCCCATGGTATGGCTTTCCACCCTGGCTATTGTCATGGGGGCCGCACTGGCCCTGGCCCAGAAACACCTGAAACGGATGCTCTGTTACATCATTGTGTCTGAAATCGGCTACATGATCGGCGGCGCATGGCTTGGCAACGCCCCGGGCATGACAGGAGCGATCCTCCACATCCTCAACGATGCGCTCATGACCGTCTGCCTGTTTCTGGCCGTGGGAAACATCCATTTCCAGATCAACAGACTGGAACTGGACCAACTTCAGGGGTTGTTTCATCGAATGCCGTTAACCATGGCCTGCTTTGTTGCGGCCGGCCTGAGCATCATCGGCGTGCCGCCCACGTGTGGGTTTTTCAGCAAGTGGTACCTCATTACCGGGGCGCTTCAGGCAGGGCACTACGGATTTGTGGCAGCCCTCGTGTTCAGCAGCCTCGTGAACGTCATCCTCTTCTTCAGGGTGATCGAGACCGGCTACTTCGAAGGGATTGACCACGGACACGGGCATGGATCTTCACCCGGGCCGAGGGCAGAGGCCCCGGCTGTGATGCTTGCGCCTCTTCTGATCCTAACCTTCGGCCTTGTCGCGGTGGGCATCTACACGGGGACAATCGTCACCCGCGTCATCGACCCCCTCATCCCTGCGCTCCTGGTGCGGTAGGGACTCGATGCTGGATGATCGATACTGGATGCTTGTTGCCGGTTTCTCATTGCTTGTTGCTGGCTGGAGCCTACTTGAACGGTGAACCACTGGGCCTCCAACTTGGCATTTTAAGCATTTTCAATTTTAGGCAATGACCTTGGACACCATCATCTCCATCAAGCCGTTCATCGCCGTGCTGATCTCCATGGCCGCAGTGCCGCTCCTGGTCCTCAGCAGGCGGACCAACATCCGGGAATCCTGGACATTCATCGCAGCCATTGCGAAATTCCTCATTGTTCTCTCCATGCTCCCCGCTGTTTTGGAGGGACACCCGATCGTCTTCACCCTCGCAAAGGTGGTCCCTGGCGTTGCCATCCGCTTCCGGGTGGATTCCCTGGGAATGCTCTTTGCCGTGGTGTCCTCGTCTCTCTGGATCATCACCAGCGCCTACTCCATCGGATACATGCGAGGGCTCAATGAACACAGCCAGACCCGGTATTTCTGTTTCTTTGCCCTGGCCCTTTCATCAACCATCGGCGTGGCATTCTCAGCCAATCTTCTGACCCTCTACCTCTTCTACGAAATGCTGTCCCTCGCCACCTACCCCCTGGTCACCCACCATCAGGATACGGAGGCCCGGGCCTCGGGACGCAGGTACCTGTCCTATATTCTGGGCGCCTCCATCGGGCTGGTCCTACCGGCCATGCTGATCTGCTACACCCGGGCGGGAACGCTCGAATTCACGAGTCACGGCTTTCTTACCGGGACCTGTTCCAGGGGGCTTGTCACGCTCCTCCTCCTGATGTTTCTCTTCGGTTTTGCCAAGGCGGCCGTGATGCCGTTTCACGCATGGCTCCCCGCGGCCATGGTGGCCCCCACACCGGTAAGCGCCCTCCTCCATGCCGTGGCAGTGGTCAAAGTGGGCGTCTTCAGCATTGTTCGTGTGCTGACAGGGGTATTCGGCATCGACCTCCTGTCGGCCCTTCACCTGGGACCCCTCATCTGCATTATCGCATCGGTCACCATTATCGCCGGTTCCCTCATCGCCCTTTCTCAGGACAACCTGAAACGTCTCCTGGCATTTTCCACCATTGCCCAGCTGTCTTACATCGTATTGGGAGTCGGCCTTCTCTCTCCCGGGGGAATGACCGGCGGGGTCCTCCATATCGCCATGCATGCCTTTGGAAAAATTACCCTCTTTTTCTGTGCCGGGGCCATTTTTGTGGCTACGGGAAAACGAAATATCAGCGAGATGAAGGGCCTGGGCAGGCGAATGCCCCTGACCATGGCTGCGTTTTTTTTCGGCGCGCTGAGCATCATCGGCCTGCCGCCCACGGGCGGTTTCCTGAGCAAGTGGTATCTGGTGTTGGGCTCGATTGAGGCCGGGCAGACAGCCGTGCTCATCGTTCTCCTGGTCAGTTCCATGCTCAATGCCGCCTATTTCATGCCGATTGTCTACCGCGCGTTTTTCACCCCGCCGGACATGGACGAGCCGCATCACCGGATCCAGGAGGCGCCGCTGTTCTGTGTGGCTCCGCTTACGGTCACCGCCCTGATATCCATCATCCTGTTCCTGTATCCCCAGCCCTTCTTCCGGCTGGCCCGGATAGCGGTCAATGGCATTACAGGAGGGTGATTCGATTTTAGATTTTGGATTTTGGATTTTTGGAGTTGAGATGAAAGAGTTGAAACATGGGTGAAAATGACAAAGAAAAAATGGAACTGACGCACGAGCCGGTCCCGGGATACCGCAAGGTCTTTTTCATTGCCATCGCCATCGGCGCGCTCTACCTGGGGCTGATCCTCTTCAAAACCCTTTGATGATGCCTGAACTCAAGGCTATCAAACCGATTTAATAAAGGAATATAACCATGCAAAATAAAAATGAAATATACGATCTGAAAAATCCAAAATCCAAAATCCAAAATCCAAAATCCAGGAGCTGCCTCTTCGACAAGCCCCGGAATGTGAAGATCCTCCTCGGCTGTTTTTATACGTCTCTCCTGGTCCTTCTGATTGTGGAGCTGTTTGTGCACAAGCATCCCCATTTTGCCTGGGAGGCGTGGCCTGAATTCTATGCCGTCTACGGGTTCGTGGCGTGTGTGGTTCTTGTTGTCGCCGCAAAGTACATTCTGCGACCCCTGGTTAAGAGACGCGAGGATTATTATGACTGATCCGGTTCCCCCGGTGCTCCTCTTCGTGTTGGGCGCGCTCCTGGTTCCCTTTGTTAAAGGGAGGTGGAAGGCAGGCCTCCTGCTCCTGATTCCTGTTCTTGGGCTCGTCAACCTGATCCGCATGGAAGAAGGAACGTACTGGGTCGTTCCGTTTCTGGATTACCACCTGATCTTCGGCAGGGTAGACCGCCTCAGCCTTCTGTTCGGGTACATTTTTCATATCATCTCCTTTATCGCCATCCTCTACGCCCTCCACGTCAAAGACGATATACAGCATATTGCAGGCCTTGTATATGCAGGGAGTGCGTTGGGAGCCGTCTTTTCAGGAGACCTTTTTTCCTTTTTTGTGTTCTGGGAGATGCTGACCGTCTCCTCCATCTTCCTCATCTGGGCAAGGCGTACCAGGGCCTCATTAGGCGCCGGGTTCCGCTATCTCCTGGTCCATGCGGCCGGAGGACTCTGTCTTTTGGCCGGCATCGTGCTCCACGTGAATGAGACCGCTTCCATTGCGCTGGGTTACTTGGGCCTGAACAGCCCGGGAAGCTATCTCATATTCTTTGGTTTCGGCCTCAACTGCGCCTGGCCGGTCCTCCACCCCTGGCTTACCGACGCCTATCCTGAGGCCACCATTACCGGGACCATATTCCTGAGCGCCTTTACCACGAAGGTGGCGGTGTATGCCCTGGCCAGAGCTTTTCCGGGCACAGAGGCCCTCATATGGATCGGGGCCGTCATGACCGCATTTCCCATCTTTTACGCGGTGATTGAAAATGACCTCAGAAGGGTCCTGGCCTACAGTCTCATCAACCAGGTGGGATTCATGGTCTGCGGGATCGGCATCGGCACCGCCCTGGCCATCAACGGGGCCATCTGCCACGCCTTCAACGACATCCTGTTCAAGGCGCTTCTTTTCATGTCCATGGGTGCTGTCATGTACCGCACCGGAAAGATTAACGGAACGGACCTGGGAGGGCTCTACCGGACCATGCCGCTTACCTGCATCTTCTGCATGGTGGGGGCCGCCTCTATCTCGGCGTTTCCGCTTTTCAGCGGTTTTGTCAGCAAGTCCATGGTCATGGATGCGGCGGCCGGCGGTCACATGAGGATCATATGGTTCATTCTCCTTTTTGCCTCGGCCGGCGTGTTCCACCACGCAGGGATCAAGATCCCGTACTTCGCATTCTTCTCCCACGACGCGGGCATGCGGCCAAAGGAGGCCCCGGTTCACATGCTTGTCGCCATGGGCATCGCCGCCTTTTTGTCGGTCTTCATCGGCGTTTACCCCTGGTTTCTGTACAGCCTCCTCCCCTATCCGGTGGATTACGTCCCGTACACGGCCCCCCACGTGGTCGGCCAGACCCAGCTTCTCTTTTTCTCTGCCCTGGCTTTCACCCTGCTTCTCCTGTCGGGCATCTACCCGGCCGAGATGCGGTGCATCAATCTGGATGCAGACTGGTTTTACCGAAAGGGGGGACGGCTCTTTTTTCATGCCATGGCCCGGACCCTCAACCCATTTAACGCGGCCTGTGAACGCATTTTCGTCAGCGGGATTGTCCGGAGCATGATCCATATTTCCAGGGACATCACGGCGAGACTCGCCCTGTCGGTCATGGTCAGTTTCTGGTTACTCAGAGGATGGCGGGGAGAACGGCTGCGCATGAAAAAAATGAACCTGTATGCCGACATCATGGGAGGAACATGTCCTGTCGGACTGGGGGCCGGGGCTGCCACCGGATTCCTTGTATTGATCTATATTCTCATGTAATTTTATAACTGCCTGAATTCTGGAGGTAACCTCATGGTCCCCTTTAAAGAGCTGAGAGAAATCTATCTGCTTGAAAACCTGACGGATTCCATGTTGGGGAGGATGGCGCCCCTGCTGCAGATGCGGCTGTTCGCCGCAGGAGACACCATCTTCGCGCAGGGGGATGAAGCCAGGTTCTTCTACATGCTCAAGTTGGGGAAAGTGCTTCTGGAGGTGGATGCCTCAGACACCATCAGTGTCTCCATGGGCGCCATCAAGTCGCGCTTCTGCTTTGGCTGGTCTGCGCTGCTTCCCGGCTCCCAGTACACCTCCACCGCCGTCTGCGTGGAACCGTGTGAGGTGATGAGCATACCCGGGCAGGATTTCCTGGACCTGATGGAAAAGGATCACAGCATGGGGTATCGGGTGATGCAGATTATTGCCAGCATCCTCAAGAGCCGGCTCAGCCGGCGCACCGAGCAGTTTCTGAAGGCCATCGAGAACCACCCCGACATCCAGCATCTGTTCCGGCAGGAATAACCCGGTAAACCGAGGTCGGCGTCATTCCATCCGGCCCAGGCTGCAACGCTTCGCCACGACATCATTTATTAAAAGATGCGTTTTTCCGGCAGTCCGTAACCCGTGACCCCTAACGAATCAGGAGCATCATGAAATTGAAGGCCAGACTCTTGACAGGACTCGTCGTTCTTGCCGTACTGGACATGGTCATACCCATTCCGTTTACAGCCCTCATGCTCCTCTATGTCGTTCTCGAAAGGCCGCCCTGGTTTTCGAGATGGGCCTCTGAAATCTACACGGACTGACCCGCCACGGTCGGTTTTCGGCCATAACCCACCTGCAGGGCGTCCTGACCAACCCTTCACGAAAACGGGGACATCCGTTCCCGCATCAGGCGGATGGTCGCCTCGTAGTCTTCACTGTAGTAGATGGCGGAACCGGCCACAAAGACATCCGCACCCGCGGCTGAGACCCGGCCGATGGTGTCCGGACCGATGCCCCCGTCCACCTCGATTTCGAGACTCAGGCCGTGTTCTTCGGCCATCCGTTTCAGGCTTCTGATCTTCGGGATAACCTCCGGGATAAAGGCCTGGGCCTCGAATCCCGGGTTGACGGTCATCAGGAGGACCATGTCGAGGTGGTTCAGGACGTATTGGAGCACATCGAGCGGGGTCGCCGGGTTGAGGGCCACGGCCGGCCTTACGCCTTGATCGCGGATAAACCGGATGGTCCTGTGAAGGTGGGTGGCCGCCTCTGCATGGACCGTGATGATGCCGGCTCCTGCCCTGGCAAAATCCTCGATGAAATCGTCAGGATCAGAGATCATCAGATGCACATCCAGGGGCAGATCCGTGATACGTGCGGCCGCCTTTACGATCATGGGGCCGATTGTAATATTGGGCACGAAATGCCCGTCCATGACGTCCACATGGATGTAGTCGGCGCCCGCCTTTTCCACCTTCCGGATCTCTTCGCCAAGGCAGGTAAAATCGGCCGATAGGATGGATGGCGCGATCTTTCCCATATCATTTCCTCCATTGGATCATTGATCAGTTGACTTTGGACACCGGAGGTTGCACTTTGGATTTTTTGAACAGGGCCCCAAAAAAGCCTTCTATTCCATGGATGTGGGGAAGGGCTTTGAAAAAACCGTCCCCATCAATCAGGTCCGTACCCCAACCGGGCACTGCCTGACTCAGCCTTTCACGGACAACACCGGGATTTTCCCTGAGAAAGGCCGCCACCACGCCCTCGTTCTCCTCCTGTGAAATCGTGCACGTCACGTACAGCAGGCTTCCCCCCGGTTTCATAAGGGGAACCGCCTGATTCAGAATCGTTTTCTGCAACAGGGCCAGGCGTTCAATGTCCGCTTCGGCCTTGGTCAGCTTGGCATCGGGATGTCGAGAGATGGTGCCCAGACCCGAACAGGGACCATCCACCAGGATCCTGTCAAAAAGGCCCCTTATCCACACGGAAAGGGGTCGGGCCGCATCTGCAGCCACCGGCAGGATAGGACCTGTTCCAAGACGGTGGGCGCTTTCCATAAGGCTCACAAGTCGGTTCCACTGCCTTTCAAGAGCAAACACCCGGCCCCTGTTTTTCATGAGCGCCGCCAGATGGGTCGACTTGCCCCCCAGGCCTGCGCAGACATCCAGCACCGCATCCCCCTCGCGCGGAGTCAGCAGGTGAGAGCAGATCTGTGCCGCCTCTCCCTGGACCTGGAACAGGCCTTTTCCGAAGGTACGCAACCGGGTGATCGGCCCCTTGTAATCATGGAGGCGTATGCCCTCGGGGGAATAGGCGCATGGGTACGCGGATACCCCCTCATCCTTCATCCGTGCGATCAAATTCTCCCGGTCTGTCTTCAGGGTATTGGCCCTGATGACACGGTCCGGGATGCGATTTCCGGCATCGAGGAGACGCTCCGCAGCATGAGGGCCCAGCTCCCGGGTCCATTTTGTAACCAGCCAGAGCGGATAGGCGTAATAGACAGACAGATACTGATCGCGCTCACGCACCGGATCGGGAAAACGGACGCTCCCCCCTTCCCTGCATATCTGTCGCAGTATCCCGTTGACAAAACCTGCCACGTGTCGGTTGCGCGGTCCGCCGGCCTGCCTGACCGCCTCATCCACCGCAGCCCGATCCGGGACGCGATCCATGAAAAATATCTGGTAGAGCGCGAGACGAAGAATGTTCAGGGTACGGGGCTCGATCTTTTTGAAAGGAAAAAGAACCTTCTGCCTGATGACCCAGTCAAGCCGGATCTGCCATCGCATGGCCCCCTGGACCAGATGAACAGCAAACGCCCTGTCCCTTTCATCAAGACCGCGATCCTTCTCAAACGCGGCCTCCATATATCGTTCCAGAAAACCAGGGGATGCGTCCGTGCTGTTCAGTGCGGCTAGTGCGAGGTCCCTTGGCGTCACAGGCTTATGGCTCCAGAAAAGTCCGAATCCCTTTTTCCACAAGCTCCAGATCCACATCCGTATCATAACAGGGACCAAATGGTCTTCTGTTGAATATACCAAAAACAGGGATCGGATAACTGTCCTGGATGCCGCTGGAAAGGTCCCGTTCGCACGCCACGGCGATAATGACCCTGGGTTTTTTTTCGACCACGATCCTCCGGGCCAGGGTCCCGCCGGTGGCCACGGCAATAGGAACATTATGGGATTCGGAGAGTGCCACCAGGTCTTTTATCCTGCACTTGCCGCACGCCTTACAGTTCTCCACCCGACCGGTAATCCTGACCGTGCATTCATGGTTCTGAAGACAGTGGGGAAGGAGGATGAGGAGCTGATGCGGCTTGACCTTCTTGGCCTCGGCCAGGACCAGCCTGTTATTGATGGCGACAAAGGATCTTCGAATCTCCTGTTTACCGATACCGAAACACCTTCCCACACCCACCAGCAGGGGGAAAAGCTCCCGTATGACGACCCCGCGAATACGCCGGTTGAAGAAGAGATTTTTACCGCGAATAATGGTAAATACAAGGGTCAGGGCCCCGCCCAGCCCGAAGAGGACCAGACAGGCCAGTGCGATGGCCAGCAGGAGTGGAAGGCTTGGGTGTATGTTCCCAAGCCCCACATAGGGGACCCACCACAACAGGAAGGCAAGACCCACCAGCACCACGCACGAAACCAGCAGCAGAAAGATGAAGATCCGTTTTTTCGGTCTGTCCGATATCTGCGAATCATCCGCTTCCCTACTGGCCGCAATGGGCAGAGCGCTGCCCTGCTGTGACTTCTCGATACCTTCCAGCCCTTTCATATAACCCAACCGCCTAAAATTGACGGCTTCGTAAAAAGTCCATCTATCCCGCCCAGGCGGGATTACGCTGCATTTTCACTCACTGCGACTTACTTGTAAGCAGGCCTCATTCCTAAAAATTTGCGCGCCTTGTATCTGGAGCTTTTTACAAACCCGTCTAAATTTTGACTTTTTACGGGATTATCAAAATTGTGACTGTCTGAAATGCCTGAAGTTGGGAATCAGCACCCAGTCCCGGTACCCGATTCCCAGTGCCCGGCGCCTAATTCCCCAGGACTGTCCCCACAGCTATGGGGAAACCCCGCAAAAATTCTGAGGCCGGGAGTCTTCGCCTGCCTGGGGCCTGCAGTTCCCTGATTCGTATCGCCCCGTCGCCTGTTTCCACCAAAAGCCCCTCACTCGAACATCCTGTCACCCTGCCGGGCAATTTCTTCACGGAAGAGCCGGGCGGCCTCTCCCCGCCTTCAACCCTGGGGGAAAAGAGCTTGATCTCCTTTCCCGCGACAAGCGTCACCGCGCCAGGCCATGGATCCAGGCCGCGGATCAGTGCAGATATGGACCGTGCCGGCCGATTCCACGCCATCCTGGACATGCTCCTGTCGATCTTCGGGGCATAGGATGCCAGGGCATTGTCCTGGGCCGTTTCCATGAGTCGATGGTGCGTTAACCCATCGATGGCTTTCATCAGAACCTCCCCGGATAATCCGGCAAGCCGGTTGTGAAGTTCTCCGGCAGTCTCCTCCGGACCGATGGGCACCGCCTGCTGGAGAAGAACCGGTCCGGTATCGAGACCCTCGTCCATCCGCATGGCCGTGAGGCCTGTTTCCGCCTCGTCATTGATGACGGCCCACTGGATCGGGGCCGCCCCCCGATACCTGGGCAAAAGGGACGCATGGATGTTAAGCGCCCCCCAGCGGGGAATCATGAGGAGCGCTTTCTTCAGGATCTGGCCAAAGGCCACCACGACCAGGAGATCCGGACCCAGATCCTGGATTGTCGCGCAAAAAACCCTGTCTGATGCGCTTTCAGGTTGAAGAACCAGGAGGCCGGAGCGTTGGGCGGCCTCTTTGACAGGCGGGCTGACGGGTTTTCGGCTTCGGCCCCTGGGACGGTCCGGTTGCGTCACCACAGCCTGAACAGCGTATCCATGTTCAACCAGTTTCTCCAGGGAAGGCACGGCGTATTCAGGCGTGCCCATAAAGACAATACCCGGATCGGCAGGGAACTTCTCTATCTCGCGATACTTCATTATTCCACAGGGGCTATGCTTCTTTGAGCATCTTTTTCAGTTTCTTCTTGTACAGAGCCCGCTTCAGACTGCTGATGTGGTCGATAAAGAGGGTTCCGTTTAAATGATCCACCTCGTGCTGGAGGCATACGGCCAGGAGATCTTCGGCCTCAATGTCCAGGGGGTTGCCGTGTCGGTCAAGACCCTGAACCTTTACATGGGCCTTCCGGGCCACCTCGGCAGAGAAATCGAGGACGCTCAGGCACGCCTCCTCCCACGTTATCTCAGACTCGCCTAAGACAACCTCGGGATTGATCAGTACCGCCGGGTCTCTCCCTTTCTCCCTCGGGTGGCGGTCAAACACAATGACCCTTTTGAGTATGCCGACCTGGTTGGCAGCAAGTCCGATCCCGGGAGCGGCGTACATGATCTCGATCATCTGATCGATCAGGTGTTGCAGGTTTCCGTCAATCTCTTTCACCGGCTCGGCAGGGGTCTTGAGAACCGGCTCCGGATACGTATAGATTTTCATCTCATGGTCAGAGTCTTCCATGAACCGTTCACTCACTCTGTCTGTATTCAATATATCGAGACATCAGACAACGGATTTACAGGAACTCTGTGTCATCGTCTCTCATCTGCCATAGTATACACTACGCCGAAATAAATCAAGAAGGCTCTCGGACAAAAGCGACGCGCGCCTTTTTAACCGCTTGACTTTTGGATATCCGATGCCTATGAAAGGGCATGTTTAGACGATTGGCAGAATTCTTGTTTGAAGTGGGCATGCTCAAACGAACTCCGCGCACCGGTTACCAGTTTCTGGGGTCTGGCGGGGAGTCCGTGGCAGACCACTCATTCCGAACAGCCGTCATCGGGTATGTGCTCGCCTCCATGGAACCCGCCGCCGACCGCAGCAAGGTGGTCCTGATGTGCCTTTTTCACGATTTCCCTGAAGCCAGGACCGGCGACCACAATTATGTCAACAAAAAATACGTTACCGTTGACGAGGACAGGGCCGTCCAGGACCAGGTGAAGGATCTCCCCTTCGGGGATGAAGTCTTACGCCTGATCAGGCAATTCAATACGCTGGAAACCATTGAAGCAAAACTTTCAAGGGACGCTGACCAGATTGATCTCATTCTTGAGCTCAAGGAACAGCTCGACCTGGGAAACGCCCATGCAGAAGAATGGCTCGCCTTTGCCGTCAAACGACTGCTTACCGACACGGGAAGACAGTTAGGCCGTGAAATACTTTCATCGAAAAGAGACTCCTGGTGGTTTGACAGGAAGACCGACTGGTGGGTCAATGGCCCCCAAAACAACCACAACACCGTCGGCAGTAAAGGCCGATAGGACCCGCTTTTCCATCGCCAACCCCTGCTCAAAACCGGTAGCCGCTTAAACCAGTTCGGAATCGGGCACACCGTAGGAAGATCCCTTTAAAAGGGTAAAATCAAGGAGCTGATACTGCCTTTTGCCGGAAAAAGCGTCCACGGTTACGGGAACAGTATCCGTAGAGGCCGGAATCATACCCTTCCATTATATCGGCCATGATGGCTGCGCCTGATGTCTTATGTCCGCTTCCCATTACACTTCAGCTTGTTGGCGGTTGACATCGCCTGAATTGCACGATCAAAATTTCTTGAAAAAGCCAGGATCCTGTGTTTAAATAGCTGCGGATACAGAAGTGGTATGCGCGCCAGCAAGGTGTTGATTCTCTTTTTGTATCTCCAGATCAGATCTTCGGAAGCCCCCAACCGGCCTGGGCCGCGTTCAAGATGGGCTGTGCGTTTTCAGGAAACAGATTCTGCGTTCCAAAGCAAATGATTTCCAGCGTTATGCGCTCTGCCGCCTCATCCGTCTCCATAATTTTCAGAACCCGATACCATGAAGTGTACGTTTCTTTTGTTTATCCAAGCCGAGTCTTGGTAATCCTCTGAAAGGCATGGTTCAGGATGGGGCGGTAAAAGGACATAACCACCAATTATCTGCGGAAACGCAGGGGTACGGCAAAACAGAGGCCTATGTGGGAATCGCAAGGGAGCGGATTGCCCAAACGGGCTTTTGAAGAGGCCGTCAAGCGCAGAAAGGAGGTCATGCCATGAAAGCAGGGATTATTTTCACTGGAACAGGCCCGATTCTTATCCTAACCACCTATGAATCTTTCGATGATCCAAAATTTGTAGCCAAACTTGATGCCAAGGGGATCAGGAAATTCATTGCCTCTGAAGTCCCCATGGAAAAAGCCAAATCCAAGTATGGGAATCACTTCGCGGTCGTTATGGGGGATCTCAGTCAAACGGATGACTTGCGGGTTCTCGACTATAACGGCTACAATGTGTTTCATAACTTCTCATTCCGAGAAATGGGAAAACCGATCTATCATGAAAAATGAATATTAAAACGACTCGTAATTCAATCAAACACAGGCCTTTGTGCACGTAAAACGAAAACCCCTCCTCACGGCGAAGAGACCCGGCGGCCTCAAGGTACGGACCGCTTGGTTTCTTCCCTTGAAGATGATGCGACGGGTCTTGGAAACCGCCAAAGGGAGGATGGAAAAATAGAGAAAGGAGGGATTGGGCCATGAAAGTACCCCTGAAAACACTTATCTGCACCACCGATTTCTCAGATTTATCCAATCATGCCCTTCAGTTCGGGATTGCCCTGGCGAGTGAGCTCAGCGCCAGGCTCTATCTGTGCCACGTCATCGACTTAACCCCACTGGCCTTTTACGGCGAAGGTTTTTCAGATCCCCTTGCACACGAGAGAAAATTGACGGAATACGCCCATGAGCGCCTCCAGGATTTGATAGGTGACCGGTCAATCGATTGGGAACCCCTTATCCTGACAGGCCACACCGCCGATGAAATAGCCCTTATCGCCCAGGACAGAAACGCAGATCTGGTCATCTCTGCCACGCATGCCCGATCCGGCCTGAAAAGATTCATTGTCGGATCCGTAACGCAGAGCCTGATGCGGACGCTGCCATGCCCGCTCCTGGTAGTGCGAAGTCCGGAGCAGGGTCACCCAATCCCCTCGCCTGAACATATCCGCTTCAAAAGGATCCTTGTGGCATGCGACTTTTCCTCCTATTCGAGCCTGGCCGTTCAATATGGTCTGAGTCTGGCCCAGGAATTTCAGTCTGAAGTGAACCTTATCCATGTGATTGAACCGGCTGTTTACAAAGACCTTCTCAGACCGGCAATGGAGGCACGGGAGGAATATCAGCAGGACCTGCGAGAAGAGCTGAACCGAAAGCTCACGGAAATGATCCCTGAAGAGGCGTATAACTGGTGCACGCCGAAAACAACCCTTCTGGCCGGTCAGCCTCACGAAGAGTTGACAAAATACGCCGTAGTACATGGCGTTGATTTGATTGTCCTGGGCGTCAGGGGTTACAGTCTGGTGGAGACGCTCTTCGTGGGGTCTACAACGGAGCGTGTTGTCAGACAGGCAGCGTGTCCGGTCTTATCGGTGCCCGCCGGGTAAAGACACATGGATTACGGAAGGCCCCGGCGCAAGACTGAAGCTGAAGCCGCCGTGTACCGTGTACGGTTGTACGGGGGTCGGGCCAATCTAACCTATTGAGATCCATAAATTAACATCCCAGAAACAGGCGTTTTAAGGCCCTATATCGTCCTTTTTGCCCCTAAATGGGCGATATAGGGGGCAGCGGGTTCTTGGGGTTGACAGGAATCTCCAGCTTCCATGCCTTTCCGTCTTATAGCCAATGCTCCCATCAGGGATTTCGCCTTTTCAATAAACCCTTCACTTCCGAAAGCGATACCCCCGGTCCATTTCTCGTCACGGGTATCCCTTCCATTTTCCAGGTAGTCGTCTGCCCACCTCCTGTGATAGATTTTCACTTCGTCATAGGCGTCAAAGCCAAGAAGCTCTGTAAGCCTTTGATAATCGATCAGGACATTTGCTCCATTTTCTCTAATCAGTTCCAAACGAATGCCCACCGGATTCGGCTGGGTTCCATGTTTTCCCATAAAATTATAGTGTTGCATCCTTAATTATAGTCTCTCCTTTTTAAACTTGAGCGGTTCACATTAGGAGGGACTTACATCTTGGCTGTTTGTGCCTCAGTCATTGGTACCGGCGCGATTCAGAAACGGCGCGGTACATTGCTTAACATCGCCGGCAATAATCAAACGGCCGTCCTCGGTAAAAGTGAATCGATAGCTGTTGGACCCTAATTCCAGGCTCCATTCCCCCACGATTTCTCCCGGATTACCTGAGATACGGGTCAGTTCCAAGGTATCTTGAGGTGGTATAGTATCCATCGTAACCAATGTCAACGTGGGTTCACTAAAGGTGGCCGAAAAGGCTTCATTTGATGTGTACCACCCGCAGCCCAGGAAGGTAGAAAAATCGATATAAGTTACCAGGACACCCTGGGATGAGAAATAAGCATAGTCCCCACTAGCACTTTTTTCTCCCGGCGTCGGCTCTCCGGAATTATATAATTCCCAGTTTCCGCTAATTTCGTTGAACTTCCACACTGCCCAAAACTGTTGAGTCTCGTTGAATGTAACATCCTCCACCACCATGTAGTGGTCATCGCCAATTTTTGTGATGAATAGGGCATCCCTCTGGGGAAAGTCAAACGGAGTCTCCCCATAACTGCTTAAGGGTACCAGGCTGACTGCCGCCACCAAGAACAACGAAATTACCCATGTTTTCATTCTGTTCCTCCTGTTTGTGTGGGTTAAGAACCCTCTTAGTAAATGATCCTATAGTGGTAATACTGAGAAATTCCTCCTTTGACGCCAAACGCTGGCTGATTCGGCCTTGCGCATTAAGAGGTCAACCCACCTCGGACACTAAGATCTAGCGCAAGCTCGGTGGACGGCCCCTTAAAAGTTGAGGCTGATGCCTAATGTGACAGGCAGGGTCCAGGATGGATCGGCCTCCGAGAGAGGCCCCATGGACGAATCGGGATCCCCCAAATAACGAACTTTTATATCCAGGAAGACACTCAACCAATCCATCCGGTATTCCAAACCACCGCCCACGGCAAACATGCCAACCCATGAGGAGTCCCAGTACCGTGAAGTGAGGCCTCCTGATGAGACATCTACCGGCCCAAGGTATGCAGCTCCCACGTCCAGTCGTGCATATGGAATCCACCGTACGGTCCGGGGCCTGAAATGGTACTGGACACCCACATAGAGGGGCGTCACCCTTCGGTTGCTGAATGTGATCCCTTCGTACTCGCGGCCCTCGTTCCGCTCAAACCCCAGGCCACCCAATAGGCTGAACCGGTTGTTATAATGGAACGCCATCTCTAACGTTCCCCCATAGCCGGTCTTGAAAGCATCGTCATAAGACGGCGCACCCTCTCCATTGCCGGCGTCACCTCCAATGAAAGGCGCCCCTGCCAATCCCAGCCTTAAGGAGACGTTTTTGTCTGACGCGATTGCGGGAACCGCCGCAATCACCACCGACAACACGGCTACCAGACAAACCCTATAAGGTGTCCTCATATCGCATCATCTCCTATTTGAATAAAATAGCAGAGCATCCGCAGCATCATTAATAAACCTAATAATAGTAACGCTCATCAGTCGACGGTTTCCTGGCTGGAAAAAAGTGAACTACCGGCCCCTCAAGATAACTATCAAGGCAATACCACCAACGATACCTTTTACCTCCCCCCCGCTCTCTACCCCCCCGGTAGCATTTCATAACTCCACTTGTCGTGCCATTTTCCAGATAGTAACTGTAGGTATAAGTTGTGGGAGGAGCATCCTGCAGGAGGATCACAACATGATCGTTGAGATAATCCTTGGGGTATCCCTTGGAGATAGCCCAAGTGGCAAGATTTCTACCAGGGCTGCCGTAGAACATATTCTGCACTTCGCCAGGCCTAGGTGGCCGCCAGTCGGAGAATCCCATAAAATTTTTACTATTGTAATGGTTGCAACCATCTAAAGCCAAAAATATTTTTATTCTTTTATCGTTAGTCATCTTATCATTATAAGGAGGATCCCAAATTCTGTATGGGGCGACCATCATTCCACTATTCGTCTCTACGATAGTGTCTTCCGGGATGGTTAACGGTAAAAGGTTGAATTGCTCTTCCATGTTTTCAGCAAATTGTTTGACTATATGATTTTCTATATATTGCTCTGAGTAGCCTTCGGCAGCGTAATATTCAAGGGCCATACTTAAGAGAGATACCTGGAAGGCGGCGAAGGAATCGAACTGCCGCTTCATCAACTTGGAGTGTTCGGGACCAAGGAAGCGGCGCGTCCCCTTGACGATCTTGCACCAGACCTCGATCAGGGGTGTCTGACCAGGAGTCTTACCGGATTGCTCATAGTAAATCGCATCCAAGTTGTGGATTAAATATTCTTTAATTCTTTCTTTAATGTACTCCCTCTCCTTTTTGACATCTTCTGGATTTGAACCGTCAACCCTGGAATCGGCAAGCCAACGAAAACGTTTAGAGATGTCTTCGATGGTTCTAATGAGCTTGCCAAGCCCGGCCTGGCTTACTCGAATGTCGTAATTTGACTGAGAGATCTCGGCGGATAGCTGGGCCCTGGTATCTTCAAGCTGCGAGGATACAATAAGGATCATGTCCATGATTTGGGAGAGCATTCTTTTGATTTCCTTGATTCCCTCCAGGATCTTCTTATTGTCGTCGGGGAACCCGATTTCACTCAAAAAGTAGCCAAACGCCTTACTGGCCAACCCGCTCACGAGACCGCCGACGAGCTTGTCACCGGCCCACTTGCCCCAGTCTCCATCGGATCCAGTATACACGAACGGCCGGGGGACCAGAGGGACCGCCTCCATCTCTTCCAGCAGTATATCAATAAATCGATCGATTCCGCCATATTCTTCCGCAACCCCCAGGAACACCTCTGAGCTGAAGTAAATTTCGGGGATGTCGGGGCCATAACTCAGATCGATTTTCTCGGGTATTAATAGAAACTGCTTGA
>Ga0209164_1001108_pt1 | contig 39871 bp, 36 predicted proteins | sample MTBNYHSulfiMetaG_FD_187458 | JGI IMG/M metagenome (GOLD analysis project Ga0209164, IMG submission 187458) | Enrichment culture microbial communities from rom New York Harbor, USA that are MTBE-degrading - MTBE-NYH (New York Harbor Sulfidogenic)... | ecosystem: Environmental > Aquatic > Marine >... | reverse complement strand
GGCAAAGACCTACGGTCTGATTGTAAATTGTTTTCCGAGTCGAACACTCGATGGGTCGTCGAGGTGAAAAAAGAAAAGCAAAGCTTGTTTGAAAGTCAACTGCAAAAGGATCAGGTCAGTTTCATCCTGCTTGGAAAAATCAAGGGAAATCATTTGATAATCAAAGATGATGGAAAAACAGTGGTTAATCTTAAAATTGGCATCCTCCGGAACTGCTGGCGAAAACCAATCTGGGATTTTATAGGATAAAAAAAACATACAATGATAACACTTATTTTTTTATCGCCTTCATCCCACCCTGGAATGCCTTCTTGTTAACCTCTCTGTATTTCTCAGGGACCGCTTCAAGGATGGTCTCTAACAAGACGTCCGGTTTGAACGGCAATACACCGCTTGCGGCAAGCGCTCCAAGCATCACCGTGTTCTTCGTGATTACCGCACCTGCCTCCTTTGCAATCTGCAAGGCATCAATGGTATACAAATCAGCATGGGTCGCGAGTTCTTTGAAGATCTCCTCGACCTTGGGGTACTGCTCGCCGCCCACCGCGACCGTAAACGGGATGACCGGGGTTTTATCGGTGATTACCTTTGTTTTCTTATGAACATAGCAGATGTTCCGCAGCGCCTCGACAGGCTCCATGCTCAGCAGGACGTCCGCAGTCCCACTAGGCAGCAGCGGGCTGGAGACCTCACCTAACCGTACCGTGCAGACGACCGCACCGCCACGCTGCGCCATCCCATGGATCTCTGAGACGAACACACCGACCTTTGCTTTCACCGCGGTTTTTCCTAATAGATTCGCAGCCGTGATGACCCCTTGTCCGCCGACACCGGTCAGGACGATGCTTGTTTTTTTCTTCATATGCTCTCCTCCGCTGAGATCGCACCAAACGGACAGACCTGCACGCAGTTCCCACAACCGTTACATTGCGCTGGATCGATGTGAACGCTGCCGTCCTCCGCAAAATAGAACGCGGGGCAGCCGAACCTGCCGATGCAGGTCTTGCATCGTTTACAGACTTCTTGATTGATCTGGTAAAGCTGGATTTCTTCTTTTGCTTTCCGTTTCCGCTGCACCTCCAGTAAGATACAGGGTGATTTGCTGACGACCACGGATGGGCCTTTGAACTCCAACGCACGTTTGAACGCAGCGGTCGTCTCTTTGATCTTGTTGGGATCGACAATCTCTATATGCTCCACACCGCAGCCTTTCACGACATCCTCGACTTTGATAAGTCTCGCCTGTCGTCCCATGCCGTCATAGGCGGTTCCCGGGTGCGGTTGATGACCAGTCATCGCCGTGGTCCGGTTATCAAGCACCGTGATCACCACATCATGGTTGTGATGCACTGCGTTGACGATCGGTGGGATCCCTGAATGGAAGAACGTGGAATCCCCCATGAACGAGATGATCTTCTGATCGGTCGCAACAGAAAAACCACAAGCCATGCCTGCGTTTGAGCCCATGCACAGCAGCACATCAGCCATCTCTAGCGGCGGTTCTTTACCAAGGGTGTAGCATCCGATGTCCGTCGGATACACCGTGTCTTTTGGTGCTGCCTTCTTCACCGCATAATACGTGGCGCGATGTGGACAGCCTGGGCAGAGTGATGGTGGACGTCGGGGGGCTTTAAGAGTGGACTGGGGTGGTTTTGGGAACGGGTTTTTTACGTTGAAGATTTTTGAGAAGGCTTCTGCGACGATATCAGGGGTGTATTCATAGAGCCGGGAGAAATGACCAGTTGATTTACCGTAGATCTGTACGTCAGCGCCGATATCAAAGGCGAGTTGCTTGAACTGGTTCTCAAGGAACGGTTCGAGTTCTTCGACCATGACAATGGACGAGCATGATGTGATGAATGTTTCGCACATGGTCCGGGGGATCGGATGGGTCATGCCGAGTTTCAATATCTTTACATTGAGGTTGAGCTCCTCCGCCATCTCTTTGACATAGGTATAGGAGACACCGGAGGTGACGATCCCGACGTCCTTTGGTTTTCCTACGGTGATGATTTCGTTAAATGGTGATTTATCTGAGATTTTCTCTGCTTCCTGAAGCTGTTTGAGCAGGACTGGGTGTTTCGCCCGTGCGGTCGCAGGGACAGTCACAAGCAACGGGTCTTTGGTAAAGGTCCCTTTTTTCCGTGGTTGCTGCATCGAATGAAGCGTGATTGGCCCTCGCGAATGGTTTAGCCTGGTGGTCGTCCGCAAGAGCAGCGGTAATGAAAGTTGTTCTGAAATGTCAAAGCCGATTCGCGTCATCTCTTTTGCTTCCTGCGGTGTCGTCGGCTCAAGCATCGGTGCGCCGCCAAACAACGCGAAATATCGGTTGTCCTGCTCGTTTTGCGACGAATGACAGTACGGGTCGTCAGCTGACACGATGATATGACCGCCACGACAGCCGACATACATGTAGGTCATGAACGTGTCACTTGCGACATTCAGACCGACGTGTTTCATGCAGGTCAATGACCGCAGGCCGCAGAACGATGCGGCTGCAGCGACCTCTAAGGCGACTTTTTCATTGACCGAGTACTGGAAATAGAACCCGGGGTCTTTGTTCTGCCGGGTCGCTTCCTGCGCAATCGCAGAGAACGTATCAGCAATCTCAGACGATGGAGTCCCGGGGTAGGTGGTCGCAACATCTATTCCTGCCTCAAGGGCACCGCGCGTGATCGCTTCGTTTCCTAAGAGCAGTATCTGCTTTCCTGGTTTATCTTCTGTGAGTTCAGACATCATCAACACCATGGTGGTAAAAGATAGGCAAATTTCCCAAAATGTGGTAAAAAAAACCAGCATATAAATTTACCCCTCCTGGGTAAACCTGGTAAACTAACATGCGATGAGACTGCACTTGCATACATATCTGCATATTCGTCTGCAAACAAGGTTCTTAAGACAGTAGCAAATTCTTTGCCCTGGAAGGAATTAAGCTGGTAGTTGTAGAGTGCATCCCATCCCTCCTAGTGAGACCAGCATCCTTCCCTTTTTTTGTAAAAAAAATTTTCTTGCCATGACACGACATGGTTTTTTTGCACAAATACGAAAGTATATGTACCCAACAAGGGTTACAGAAAAATTGGAGAGATTGAGAAGGAGTTATCGGGATCACTTACACGACTACCACACCTGTTTATCATCCTGATTCTTGCTGCTTCTTGACCTGAGAACAACACTGGAGGGGTCGAAGAGATGGCCACAAAAAACTATGTGATGATAGAACATAAGACTGTCCCAAAGCAAATACCGCTTTTTGAAGAGCAAGACGATGGGAATCTTGTCCCGTACGTCAACGAAACATAAATCGATTCTTCATATTTTTTTTCAATTCGATTTCGGTCTGGTTTTACTCTCGATGATGAAACAAAGCAAGGAAGAATCCATATAAATTAGTACGTCATTTAATCTCTGAATGCAAAAAAAGGTTGCACTAAGTATCGCAGGCTCAGATTCCTCAGCCGGCGCAGGCGTCCAGGCGGACCTCAAATCATTTACATACTTAGGTATCCATGGGGTGACGGTGCTTACCTGCGTCACCGCACAAAATACACAACAGGTACGATCCATCCACAAAGTACCAGCCGATTTCATTGATCAGCAGCTCGAAAGCCTGTTTGATGATTTTTCTATTGCTGCAGTAAAGACTGGGATGCTGTATGATGAGGAAATCGTCAAGGTCGTTTCGAAAAAACTACGGGAGTATCAGATAAAACCAGTGGTTGACCCGGTGATGGCCGCGACCAGTGGCGATACACTAGCCAATCACAGCCTTCTTGCTGCGCTCAAACAGGACCTTCTGCCGCATGCATTGATGGTGACTGCAAACATCCCAGAGGCATGCGTACTGTCGGACTTGGAAGTCACCCTGGAAAGAAACGTAGAAAACGCCTGTAAAACCATCTTTAACCTCGGTCCGACGTATGTCCTTCTGAAAGGCGGGCATCTGCCAGGCGACATGGCTGTTGATTTCCTCTACGACGGAAAACAGACTCATCGCTTTGCCCTCCCGCGGATCCCTTTGAAGAAAGCACATGGGTCCGGTTGCACGCTTTCCGCGCTTATCACCGGACTGCTTGCAGCAGGGGAGCCACCGCGTATTGCAGTACAGAAAGCAAAATCCATTGTCTGGAGCATGATCCATGAGGGATACTCCCCTGGGAAGGGTGCTGATGTGCTGAACCATTCGTCAACGATTCAAGTTCCCCCTCTCCTACGAAACAACGGACGATTCGATGTCTGGCTGCAGTTGAAAACCGCGGTAGAAACACTCGTGGGTTTTCTCCCTCCCCAAATGATTCCTGAGGTCGGGATGAACTTTGCCTACAGCCTCCCCAATGCAACGACAAGAGATGAGGTCTGTGCAATCAACGGAAGGATCACCAAACATACGCAACGACCTGTTCTCTGCGGCACCCTTGATTTTGGCGCCTCAAAACACGTCGCATCGATTGTTCTTGCCGCACGATCATATGACCAAACCATGCGTTCCGCACTAAACATCCGCTACTTGCACGAAACATTGCATCAATGCAGAACCATCGGTTTTACGGTCGGGTCGTTTGACAGGAACCTTGAGCCACCAACCGCCCCCTCAACCATGGAATGGGGGACAACACAGGCTATCATGACCTGTGGGTATGTCCCGGACATTATTTATGACACCGGCTCGGTAGGAAAAGAACCGATGATTCGCATCCTGGGGAAAAACCCACAAGACGTGCTTGCAAAAATCAAGATGTTGGTAAAAACATCGGGACCATAAGAGACAGAATTACGAAACATATATAAACAATCACGCAGTTAAGACCGCACACTAACCGAGAAACTTACAGAGAGGTATAGTTTATGACAGCAAAAGAAGAAAGCGAAGAAAACGTGATCTATGTTGGAAACAAACCACCTATGAGCTACGTTCTGGCAGTCGTGACGCAATTCAACAGCGGATCCACCGAAGTCGTCATCAAGGCACGTGGCCGAGCGATCAGCAGAGCGGTCGATGCAGCAGAGATCACCAGAAACCGGTTTGTCCAAGATGCAAAGATCAAAGAGATACGCATCGGAACAGAATCAATCACCAACGAGGAAGGACGAACCTCAAACGTCTCATCAATCGAGATATCTCTTTCAAAGTAAACAGGGGTATTATCAAGGAATAATACTTCCCATCTTTTATTTTTCGAGTGTATACAATAACAATATCTTAAAAAAAAAAAAGAAGAATCGAAGAGATAGCGTACCTTGTAGTTGGTCTATTTTTCAGGAAGCATGTAGGCGATGTCGTCCCAGGGATGTCGGTATAAGCCTTGTTTCAGACGCTTCTGGTCGAGGAAATGACCAATAAGCCCGATGCTCCTGCCAAGGACGAACAATCCGTTCAACGCGCCCATCTTGATGTATTCATCCGCCTCTTCTTTCTTCATCTCTGAACGCAGCATATCCGCAAAGCAGATACCGATACACCCGTCGACGTTTAGGATCAAATTATCCCGTTTTGAGGTCGTGATTTTTTCCACCTCAAGAGCATAGTCCAGTAGTGCCGTTCTTTTGAAATGTTTTTTTGCGTAGTTCTTGATGATGGTCACCCGCATATCAGGGTTGTGAATCGATTTGACTCGATGACCAATCCCCTGGATGTTGACTCCTTTTGCCTTCATGCCATCGACAAATTGCTGCGGGGTCTTTCCACTATCCAACGCCTCAGAAAACATCTGGGCTGCACCATCAATAGCTCCACCGAACCGTGGACCAATCGTCAGCATCCCGGAGACAAGGGACGAAATCAGGTCTTTCCCAGCTCGTGCCGCAACAATCGTGTTATGCGCCCCGGACACCGCGGGACCATGATCAGCAGTCACCATGATGCACATATCGATGAACTTGGTCGCATACTTCGGCATTAATCGCTTGAACCACAGGATGCTAAGCACGCCACCAATCCCAATGTCCTTCTTGAACACCTCGGTAATCTTCAGAGGTCCGTACAACAGCTCCTCACCACGGTCATCAGAAATAGTGGAGATGAAGCTTGCTTGCTTGCGGATGATTTTTGCTTTCACTGCAGCGTTATAGTCCATGGGCATTTTGACGACAGGCGGCTCTGGCCTTGGGACAATGACCTTCTTTTTGACGAGCTTCTTATAGACCATACCGATTTTCTCACCGTAGTCATCAAACGAGTTGGGGACAACCGCACCAGCTGCCTTTAATGCAGCGTTCTTTGCATCAGCGGTCTCTACATCTGAACCTGCCTTCGCTCCGGCATGCCCGAACTGCACCTCGGTCTTAAATGCTTTCGAGCAGGTCCCAGTCACCCACATGACAAGGGGTTTTGTGATCTGTTTCTTCTTCAAAGCCTCCACAATCGTATATTCATCAGACCCACCGACCTCACCAAGGCACACCAGCATCTTAATGTCAGGGTTTTTTTCGTAGCGAAGTAAATGATCAAGTAAGGTGGATCCTGGGTACCGATCGCCGCCAATGGCGATTCCCTCGTACAAACCATCGGTGTTCTGAGACACAATGTTGTACGCCTCGTTGCTAAGCCCACCAGATTTTGATACGAAACCAACGGAGCCTGGTCGATGGAGTTTTGATTCCATGATATTCTCAATCGTCCCACCGGTGTTACCAATCTTAAACGCACCAGCGACGATACCCCCGACCGTCGCAGGACCAATGATGACCTTGTGTAGCTGTTGTGCTTTTACAATGAGTTCGCGCATCCGGCGTTCTGGGACACCTTCGGCGATTATTACAACGGTCCGCAGTTGTGGAATCGAAAAAGCTTCCTCGGTCGACGCTGCAGCAGAGCGAAACGAGGCGAAGTTAATCATCACATCGACAGTCTTATGTCGGTTCGCGGCGTTTTTCAACGATTTGTAGACAGGGAGGAGGATTTCCTTTGGCCCGAAGAAGAACTTTTGGAAGCTGTCGTTTCCTGTTGGATTGATAATTGCAGCAACAGAAGGGTTTTTTCTCCCTGCAACGTAATCGAAGTCCAACATCCGTTGCACCGCGTTGGTCTGCATGTTATAGATGAACGCCTGAGTGTCTTTATCAAATAAAATATAGTCTTTCTTTCCGGCCATGGTTATTTACCTCCTTTCAGAGCCATACTGACAATCTTAGTCATATGTGTCTCTGGTCCGTACACCTCGATGGGGACACCAAGTTGTTCACCAAGCTCCCGCATAATCCGCAGTCCCTCTTTATAATTCGGTCCACCTCTCCGGACGTAGATTTTTACTTTATGTTCACGGAGTTTTTCTTTGTACTCCTTTAATGCCCGAACAATTCCCTTGAATGTGTTGGCGACATCAGTGAAGTTTGCGATACCGCCACCGATGAGAAGGAATTTTCCTTTGGGATTCTTCTTGCGTGTCATAAGATCAAGAACTGTTTTCGCATACAGGTAGGTGAATTCTTCGTTGGGATCACCTGAGTACTCGCCGTAGTTGGCCATCTCGCTCATGAAGCCAAGGTCTGTGATGGTATCCGCATAGATAACGGAAGCCCCACCGCCCGCGACCATGGTCCAGACACGCCCCTGTGGGTTTAGAACCGTCAGTTTCAGCGATGCGCCGGTCTTGGAATCAAGCTCCTCGATGTATGCTTCTTCTTTTGTAAGCATCCTGCCAAACGGAGAGGGAAGTTCAATGCCGCCCCATTTCTTCCCACTGACAAACTCAGCGGTGTCGTCGAGTTTTGCGGCAAGGTCAAGGGGAACGATACGGTCCTGTACGACGACAAACGGGTTGATCTCAAGGTAGGTGTAGTTCAGATCCACATAGAATTTGAACATGCCTTCAATGAAGCCGGCAATGAGACCCTGTCGTTCCTTTGGTACGTTCCCCAGCAGGGTTTTTTGAATGTCGGAAGCCGAAGGGACCGTCCCTATAGGGACATTCATCCGGACTGCCTTTGCATCAATGTCACCGACATTGATTCCACCCTGATGATGAAAGAGGATCTGGTCACCCTCTCGCTGTGAGAGGAATGCTAGGTAATATTCGTCGGTTTCATTATGCGGGACGAATGGTTCGACGATGAAATGATCCAGTATCCCGGTCACGGTGCCAACGGTGACTGGTTTGCTCATGCGTTCCTTTACCCATTTCTCCGCATCCTTCCAGTCCGCGTTTAACAACAACAGTTTGCTTTTTCCTCGTCTTTTGATGAGCTGGTCTGGTTTTACGACGAGTTTCTCCTTTGTAAGCCATTTATAGGTGGTGGGCAGTTTCTTCAGATCGGTGTCTGGTCCAATCGTGACATATTTCTCATGAATTGTATATTTTCCATTGGTATACTCCTTTAGCAGACGGGCTATCATGCGTTTGCCGTCTGCCTCTCGTATTGCTTTCTGTGCCATACAATATCCTCCTTTTCTTACAATTTTTCTATTAAATTCCTTGCGATTATGTCGATGAACTCTTCGGTATTAACTTGTTTATTATTCGGATTTGGTGTCGCTACCTTTAGAAGGTCACCGGTCATAATGCCGCCTTCGATAGTCTGCAGTGATGCTTGTTCGAGTTTATGGGCGAAGTCGACGACATCATGTGTGGCATCCAGTTCCCCTCGTTTCCTCAGTGCACCGGTCCATGCAAAGATCAGTGCCATGGGGTTCGAGCTGGTTTTTTCACCTTTTAGATATTTGTAATAATGTTTTTGTACGGTCCCATGGGCAGCTTCGTATTCGAAGAATCCTTGTGGCGATACCAGTACTGAAGTCATCATCGCAAGACTGCCGTACGCTGACCCAAGCATATCTGACATGACGTCCCCATCATAGTTCTTACATGCCCAGAGCATGCCGCCATTGGATTTCATGATACGAGCGACTGCATCATCGATGAGGGTGAAAAAATATTCGATTCCTGCCTCTTCAAATTTGTTCTTCCAGTTCTTTTCATACTCCTCTTGGAAGATCTGCCGGAATCGTGCATCATAGGTTTTCGAGATGGTATCTTTGGTCGCAAACCACAACGGCACTTTTTGATCGAGTGCATAGGTGAAACATGCTTTGGCAAAGCTGTTTATTGATTTGTCCGTGTTATGGATCCCTTGGAGAATGCCTGGTCCTTTGAACTCCTGTATGGTAAGACGCATTGGTTGCGAACCATCTGCTGGGGTAAAAATCAGTTCTCCTTTCCCTGGACCGGGTACTCGGATTTCCTGGTTTTTGTAGACATCGCCATAGGCATGTCTACCAATATGGATTGGTTTTGTCCAGTTCCGAACCCCTGGCGGAATGTTTTTTGCAAGGATAGGACTCCGGAACACGGTGCCATCAAGCGCTGCCCGTATCGTCCCGTTTGGGCTTGGCCACTCTTTCTTCAGGTTGTATTCTTTGATGCGGTCCTTGTTTGGTGTGATGGTTGCACATTTGACACCCACGCCATGCTTCTTTATCGCGTTTGCGGCATCAAGAGTGATTGTATCGTCGGTCTCATCACGTTTTTTCAAGCCGAGGTCATAGTACTCAAGCTTCATGTCAAGAAACGGGAAGAGAAGTTTTTCTTTGACCATTGCCCACATGACTCTGGTCATCTCGTCCCCATCGATTTCCACTATCGTGTTTTTCACCTGGATTTTTTCTGTTGGTCCTTTTGGTTTTTCCATGTGTGTGATTCCTCCTATCATCTCATTTTATATAGTTTAGTGATCCTCCCGCAAGGATGATGTACTTGTCGCGTTCTGAGAGATCAAAGGTCGCTTGAAATTCCTTCTTTTTTGTCGTATTGACGACGTTCAGGGTGGTTTCTTTGCCGGAAAGGACCGTGCGTACACCACGGATATCAAGGTGATCTCCTTGGTCGACCAACTGGTAATCATCCTTGTTTACAAATGTTAAGGGAAGGATGCCAAAGTTAATTAAATTCGCCTTATGTATGCGTTCCATGCTTTTCGCAATCACTGCTTTTACGCCCATATACATCGGACAGAGGGCAGCATGCTCCCGGGAGGAGCCTTGACCATAGCTGACACCAGCGACAATCACGTTATGCAGACCGGATTGCTGTATTTTCTTTGCACGTTCATAGAATTTCGGGTCGACGACTTCGAACAGGAATTCGGAGTATTTTGGGACGTTTGAGCGATACTTCATTTTCGCCCCTGCAGGGATGATATGGTCTGTGGTTATCTCATCGCCGACTTTGATGGTCACCTCCGCGGTGATGTCGTCAGGCAGCGGGGTGTTTTTCGGTGGTTCGCCGATGTTTGGTCCACGTTGGATTTTTATTTTTGAGGAGTCTGCTGGCGGCAGAATGAACATGCTGTCATCAAGGTAGAATTTCTTTGGCATTTCCACTTTTGGGTAGGTGATGCCGATTTTTTCTAAATCCCGTGGGTCCGTGATTTTCCCGGTGATGACGGCAGCAGCAGCCGTCTCAGGGCTGACAAGGTAGACTTGCGCATCTTTGGTGCCCGATCTGCCAAGAAAGTTCCGGTTACTTGTACGCAGTGAAATCGCCCCGGATTTCGGTGATTGGCTATTGCCGATGCAGAACCCGCAGGCGGATTCAGCAAGTCGCGCACCGGCGCTCAGGAGACTGGTCAGGCCACCATCGTGGGTTATGTTCTCAAGGACCTGCCGTGACCCAGGGGCGACGACGAAACTGACGTTTGGGTGAACCTTCTTATCCTTCAGGATGTTTGCTACGGTCATCATATCAGTGTAGGAGGAGTTCGTGCAGCTTCCGATGCAGACTTGATCGACATCGAGACCTTCGATATCGCGGATTTTCTTGATGTTGCCGGGGCTGTGCGGGGTTGCCGCAAGCGGTTCTAGGTCACTAAGATTGATGTCGACGACTCGATCATACGATGCATCGTCATCAGCAAGCAGCTCGACCCAGTCTTTTTCTCTGCCTTGTGCTTTGAGGAATTGTTTTGTGATTTCATCGCTAGGGAATACTGATGTGGTGACACCGCATTCTGCACCCATGTTCGTGATGGTTGCGCGGTCAGGAACGGAGAGTGTTTTGACGCCTTCGCCGCCGTATTCAAAGACAGTTCCGACGTTTCCTTTTGTCGAGAAAATCTCAAGGACTTTTAGTATCACGTCTTTAGCAGCGACCCATGGTCTGAGTTTCCCGGTTAGGTTGATTTTGATGACTTTTGGATAGGTGAGGTAGAAGGGACCGCCAGCCATGGCGACGGCGACGTCAAGACCGCCAGCTCCAATGGCGATCATGCCGATACCACCTCCGGTTGGAGTGTGCGAATCAGACCCAAGTAATGTCTTTCCAGGTTTTCCAAATCTCTCGAGATGGACCTGATGGCAGATACCGTTGCCTGCACGTGAGAAGATGATTCCGTATTTTGCTGCGACGCTTTGGAGGTATCTGTGATCGTCTGCGTTTTCAAATCCGATTTGGACAGTATTGTGATCAACGTAACTTACCGATAGCTCGGTTTTTACATGAGGGACATTCATTGCCTCGAATTGCAGGTACGCCATGGTTCCAGTGGCATCCTGGGTGAGCGTTTGGTCGATTTTGATGCCGACTTCTTTTCCTTTTTCTGGTTTTCCTTCAATAGTGTGGGTAGCAAGTATTTTTTCGGTAATTGTTTTTCCCATAATCTAGCCTCTCGAACTGTCGAATGGTGAAGAAATCAGAAGTGATTTAATAAAGCTTTTTGTCTTTTCTTTCCCATATAGATAATTCAAGGGCATAGATATTGTAATTATGATGAATTTTTCTAAAATATTACTCTTTCTACTAAAATTTATAGCAGTTTTCGGTGAAAAGAGAAAATTATTTATGGATATTATCCATCAAAGGACTGTGAACCAAACACCATTAAACAAGAACGAAAAAAAAGTCCTCTACGGCATCTGCAAACATCCAACAATTACAGACAGTGAACTATCAGAGATATTACAAATGAAACTTTCAACGCTCACCTCTATTAAACGGCGGCTCGCTGCACAGGGCTACTACAAAGCATGCCTCTTCCCGTTCCTCAATCGTCTTGGCTGTGAACTACTTGCGGTCATCTACATGCAATACAATCCGGTGATTCCTCTCAAACAGCGAATCGATATCACCAAACAAACAATTGAGGTCTTCGATGAAATCTTTTATTCGGTTGGGGAGGGCGAGAAAGGTTTCTCCTTAAGTCTCTCGCAGAACTACACCAACATCGGACGAATCAACGAAATACGAACAGAAACATTTGGTAAACTAGGGCTTTTGGAGAAAGAATATCCGCGCGAGGTCATTTTTCCATTTGAAACAAGCCATATCCTGCAATTCTTTGATTTCTCTTCATTTCTACAGGCTTTGTTTAACCTTGGGGAAGTAAAAAAAACCAAAACAAACCCAGCACCCTTTCGCGACAATACCCCTGCAAAGTTAACATCAAAAGAGAAGAAAGTATATACTGCGCTTGTAGAGAACCCAACGATAACCACTCAACAAATAGGCGCGTTGGTAAATCTGTCACGGCATACCGTTGCTCGCATGAAAAAAAAATTCTTCAAAGAAGGTTTACTAAAGATGCTTATTCTGCCGAATCTAAAAAAGTTAGGGGTAGAAATCCTTGCATTTTATCACATCAGCTTCAACCCAAACAAAGCACCAAGCGCTCATCAGCTTTCCTTCTTAAACTCCCCTGAAACGATTTTTTTTGGTAGCAGGAGATTTGAAGCAGTCCTCCTTTCTGCATATCGAACCTATCAGGACTATAAAGAAGATGAATTAAATAAAATCAGATTCTTAAAGGGAAACACTTTACTTTCCTCCTCGCCTTTTATTAGCACATATATGTTCGATTGCATGGAAATCATTAAAGAGTTTGATGTCTCACCGCTTGTTCGCAAAATCATTACAAACAACTCGTAAATATTTAGAAGAAAAACTCCAAAAAGATATGAAAAACTTATTATACTACAACTCTGTTGCGGCACATCCCCATCGTGTAAAAAGAAATGATGAAAAAGACCATTCGTGCATGGTCTTCTAAACCTTTGGAGAGCAGGATTAAAAAATACAGCAAATGAATGGAAAACACCGGGAGAGTTTTAAACATGACTGGCGAGAACATATCGGTCCTCTTGGACGAAAAACGGGTTTTTAAACCCTCAAAAGAATTTGTGAACAACACGAATGTGAAACAGTGGATGGACAAGCACAACATCAAGACAATCGACGATTTGTACAAAAAAGCAGACAACTGGGAATGGTTCTGGAATGAAATCGCTAAAGATCTTGTTGAATTTTATACGCCACCAAAAAAGACAGTGGAATGGGATGCCCCTTGGGTGAAATGGTTTGTTGGTGCGAAATACAACATCGTCCACGACGCAGTCGATAGGCATGTGAAAACCTGGAGGAAAAACAAAGTCGCCTTCATCTTCGAAGGAGAACCAGGGGATGTTCGAAAACTGACGTATTACGATTTATACATCGAAGTAAACAAACTGGCAAACGCACTGCGGAAAATGGGGATAAAAAAAGGAGACCGTGTCGGTGTTTATCTGCCGATGATCCCTGAACTGCCGGTTGCCATGCTTGCCTGTGCTAAGATTGGGGCGATTCACTCAGTGGTGTTTTCCGGTTTCAGCGCCACTGCGTTCCGTGATCGGATGCTTGATTGTGAAGCAAAGGCGGTCATCACCTGTGACAGTTTCTGGCGACGTGGCAAAAAGGTGCCGCTGAAAAATCAGACCGATGAAGCAGTCAAAGAGGTCCCAAGCGTCAACCACGTCATTGTCTATAAGAGGACCGGTGATGAGGTCAACTGGAACGACGGCAAAGATTCTTGGTGGCATGACATCATTAAAGACATGCCTCGTGAATGCGAAACAGAGAAACTTGATGCAAACGACCCGCTCTATTTCCTCTACACCTCAGGGACGACGGGAAAACCAAAAGGTATCATCCATGCCCATGGCGGATACGCCGTTGGTATCGCACAAACACTCAAATGGGTCTTTGACATTAAAGATGAGGATGTCTACTGGTGCGCCGCTGATATCGGCTGGGTCACGGGACATTCCTACATTGCGTATGCCCCCCTCATCCTTGGTGCGACCTCGGTCATCTATGAAGGGGCACCGGACTGGCCGCAGCCTGACCGCTGGTGGGATATCATCGAGCGGTACGGCGTCAGTGTGTTCTACACCTCACCAACTAGTGTGCGACTGTTCATGCGACACGGGGAAGATTGGGTAAAGAAACATGATGTCAGCAGTCTACGACTCCTTGGATCGGTCGGAGAACCAATTAACCCGGAGGCATGGATTTGGTACTACAAGAACATCGGTGGCGAACGCTGTCAGATCATGGACACCTGGTGGCAGACCGAGACCGGGCATTTCGTCATTTCACCATTGCCAATCACACCATTAAAACCTGGCTCGGCAACACGGGCGTTGCCAGGAATGGCCGCTGCGGTGTATAACGAGCAAGGCCAGCCAGTGGTAAACGGCGGAGGGAACCTTGTGCTGCTGCATCCCTGGCCGGGGATGCTCCGGGGTATCCATAAAAACCCGGAGCGGTACAAAGAGACCTACTGGGGGAAATACAAAGGCATCTATCTTGCTGGTGACGTCACGCGTCAGGACAGCGATGGGTATTTCTGGATCCAGGGACGGGCGGATGATGTGCTGAAGATCTCGGGTCATCGGATCGGGAACTCCGAAGTCGAGTCTGCCCTTGTCAGTCATCCGATGGTTGCCGAAGCAGCAGTCATTGGAAAACCACATGAGGAGAAAGGAGAATCGATCACCTCGTTCGTGGTCCTCAAGAAAGGGATTGAACCGACCGATGAGTTGAAAAAATTGCTCCGTGAGCATGTGGCAAAGGAAATGGGGAAACTGGCTAGACCTGATGAGATCTGGTTTGTCTCCGATGTGCCAAAGACGCGGAGTGGAAAAATCATGCGACGAGTCATCCGAGCTAAAGCACTTGGTAAAGAAGTCGGTGATACCTCAACGCTTGCAAACCCTGAAGCAGTCGATGAAATCGGCAAAGCACGCTAGATATCGCTGTTTTTTTTTCTTTTTCTTTTTTTTTTGACAGACGAGGGTATGCTGTTTCCCTGTTTTTCGTAGGGGGGGAGACGTGTTTTTATATCTGATGTCTGTTGTCTTTTTTGATGGTTAGCAACAGGAACGCCATACGTCTTGGGAGTGTAATGGTCGGTATTCTTCTTCTCGGCGGGTGTGTGGAACAACCAGCCACTCGTTCGTATAGTAATCCTGAGTATGGGTTTTCTCTGGACCCACCCGTCGGGTGGCAACAGCGTACCAATAATTTATCGACGGTCGCAGTCTGGTTTTCCCCGGAGAATTCCTCCAATGTCTCGTTGATTATCAGTGTTCCGTTTTCGCTAGGCGAGGGGCAGATGCTAAGCACGTTTGCAGATCAGGTTGAGGAGGAGTTATCTGAGAGTGGGGTGAATCATTCGATTTTACATCGTGGTTGGCGATCGATTTCCACTGCGCAGGCCTATGAAATCGAGTATGTATATGAACGGGAGGGGGTCATGGAGTTTGTCAAGCAGGTCGAAGTGCTGAAGGGACAGACTGTTTTTTTGATAACTTTTTTTGCGCCCGCTCTGGTTTATAACCAGTATCTGACTGAGGTGAATCAGAGTATTGATAGTTTTCTTTAGGGGTCTTTACCAGGATCTTTAGTACACACAGGAAAGGCACAAGATATTGAGGATTGTATCGGGAGGGGAGTTCGTTGGTCGGTGTATTTTTGTTTTGTCATTTTGTCACGACAAGTATATAAATAATGACAGAGAAAGTATATCATGATAATAAATATCAATGAAGGATGGTGAGAAAAAAATGGAAACAATCGTAATAGGCACAATAGTAGGACTAACCGCAGTAGCATCAAGTATCTGCCCAAGCATTTGCCCCTCACTGTAAAACAACGGGCAAACGAAAGTACACACGGGCAGATAAAAAAAGATTTGATGCTACATTACATTTCTTCACACGATCACATAATTCGTATTTCTACGTACCGTATTTTTCCATACACGACCTGATGCTCCCAAAGAAAACAGCATGTTAAAACTCAGGCAACCATCTTTCTTTATGAACCTTGTCAAAAATCCAGAAATTCTGTTTCTTAATAGCGTTAGGAAACGTTGCATCAATCTCTTCCATGATATCCCCTAACTGCTGAACGTTTTCTACAATAATTTCGAACTCCAAATCACTCCAACCAATCGCAACATTAAGGGTATCACAATACGGCTTTTCTCGTAAATACTGCCAAATAGCACGCCTCTGCTTATGATCCTTCAAATAGATCTCAAGCTTATAATGCTGCAGTCCTAACTTCGCCAAATCAACATTCACTCGAAACGCGTTTATGACACCATGTTTCATAAGATTATTTACCCGATAATTCACTGCTTGCGAAGAAATCCCAAGTTTTTCAGCGAGATCTATCAAGGGGACACGAGCGTTGACGGCCAGTTCGTTTAAAAGCCCGTAATCAACTTTATCGATTTCCACTGGTTTTCCACCATATGTCGTCCGATACAGCAGCCTATCCTCTTTGTCAGGATGACCAGGAAGCAAAAAAGATTTCTTATAATTAAACGCTTCAACATACAGAGAAATGGTCACCTTCGCAAAATAATCCTCAAACTCATCAAGCGTCTTATCCCAGAACGTATAAAACTCATAGATGTCTTTGACCCATACAACGACATCAAAATCGACTTCTGCCTTCAGCGAGATAACCGCCCAAACATTCCTATGGGTCACGAAATGCGAAATAATCCGCTCTTTGATTTGTAAGCTGACATACTGAAAATTAATATAGATCCTATACACCTGATACCCTAATTTAAACGTATTTATTGCGGTCCAAAAATTCTGAATAATCCCTTCATCCTGCATCCGATGTATCCGATAGGATACGATGTCTTTTTTTAACCCGACTTTTTTGCCGATTTGGGTTAACGATTGTCTCGCGTCAAGATCAAGTTCGTAGAGTATTTTTCTGTCTTTAAGGTCTATGTCAACCATAATATGAGGGGTCCCCTGTTTTTTAACATAAGTAAAATAACAACCGGTATTTTAGAATTATGTGAAAAAACTAGGAAATACGGTGTTCTGTCCCCTAATTTCCCTTCTCTACGTCAATGGCCAAATGGTCTCCTCATCGTAAACCAGTCAAAATTCACCCACGGGAACTGCCGTTTGCCAATCGTCCCCCGTATCACCTCGGGAAGGAACACCATCCGATCGTCCCAGTAGTTCCTTCTCCACGTCGTCAAAAATGCATTGTAAAAAGACGCATGGTCGATGTTCGCAATAAAATTATTCTTACTAATCAAGTTTCTCTTCGATTCATTGATTTGTACACCGATAGCGTTCTGTCGAATGACGTTTCCCCCAGTGATGGTATTGCGATCGGATGCACCGCGTAAAAAGATACCATACACCCCATTATCACTAATGATGTTCCCTGTGATGTACGAATTTTTACAGCATTGCATCTCAATCCCGATTTCTCCATTAAAAGCGATAGTGTTTCCAGTGATCTGACCGTTGTTAGCCCAATGTGCATACATACCCTTTACATTATGTATGATACTGTTGTCCCGAACAATGTTCCAGGAGGTTTCATAGGCATAATTAAGGTAAATACCAATCGCATTGTTTTGAATGATGCTATCCTCGATAGTCACATTCGAATTTAAACTAAGTGTCTTAATACCAGCATGATACGGTTGGCTCCCACTGTTTTGAATGGTAAACCCAGAGATCTTCACCCCGGGTACCGTGACAGTTACCACATCATCAGATCCATCTCCATCAATGATCGTCGTTTCCCTATCCTCCCCATATAAGGAGATCGATTTATCGATAATAATATGTTCCCTGTATGTTCCATTCATGACATAAATCGCATACCCGTCATACACCGAATGGATAGCCTCTTGAATCATATGATACGGGTACTCCTTTGTTCCCTCCCAAGGACCATTTGTGTTATCATCATCAACATACACGATAGGGAATTTCCCATACACACCAGTCAAATAGAAATTTTTCTTACCGATTCCGCATTCTCCGTATTTAATATTGATCCAACCTTCATCCTGATAGTTTGGCCCCCAGCTGTTCTTCACAATCCAGTACCCCGGGTCGTCATTGTACCCCACAATAGCCATGTAGTGAGCTCCTCGAACCCGCCCCCAGCGATGTTGATACACCCCGCTCTTATAATAGAGGAAATCATCATAGACAAGAAAATAACTTGGCACTGGCCCGTTTGTCAACAACGCGGTCTTAATGGCCACAGGATCATCAGGGATATACGACCAATCAGTGATTTTTACGGTCCGATTCATCCAATCAGGGGATGTCGTGTTCAACGGATACTGATACAAATCCTTTGGGTACGGCCAGCATGCCTCATCAGGGACACCATACTCTTTGAGAAATGTAGTGTCGTTCTCCGGATACGACCCCCAAATGATATTTCCACCGCTGTAGAAGAACAGATGTGCCTCGGAGAGGTCACACCCAAAGGGAAATCCGACCTGATACTGCACCATCGTTTCAACCGCTGCAACCAGCGCAAAGGACTCACAACTCGGATACGGGGCCTGATTTCGAATCGGGGTGGTAAAATCCACGCCGTTGACATCACGCCAGCTAAATGACGAAGGGAGAATCATGGCTTCCCCTGACGGTGGTTTCTCTTGCAGAGAAGAAGACATTTTTGTTTCCGAACCAAGAAGCGTACCCTGGGCAAAAGGAAAAAGAACGTTTCCAAACAATAAAAAAGCACAGAGCGCAAGAAGTATATTATTCGTTTTCATTATCTCATCTTCCCATAATGATATTATCTATATTATAGGATATATTTAAACTTACAGTTAGCACCACCTCGAATACCATTCAAATAAAAAAAAGAGAACGAAACCCTGAGTTAATTATAAAAGAACCCGCGTGATTGATAGTCTTGGATTGGCTGATGCACAACAACCAAAAAAGTGTGTTACTAGTAGCTATGCCGTTTGCGGGGGTCACGATACCCTCCATCCAGCTGTCTGCGTTAGAGGGGTACTGCAAAAAGCGAGGAGTAACCATAGAGAGCCGCCATCTCTACCTCAAAGCAGCAGAGATATACGGCCTTCAGAATTATCACTTTCTCATCTATCCCCCCCATGACTCGTACACCGCACAAATGGTATTTTCCCGATACGTCTTCCCAGGACATTGGCAGAAAAACGAAAAGAGGTTCGAGGAGTACTTCCAAAAACATTTCATACAACCCTCCCAGGAACCCCCATTCTCGTTTGATGACTATGTCCACCGGACCGACCTGTTCTACCACTGGGCTTTGGAGCATGTCCCCTGGCGGTCGTTTGACATCATCGGATTTACCCTGAACTACGGGCAACTGCTCCCATCCCTTGCCCTTGCAAAGAAAATCAAGGATCTAGACCCAGAGAAAATACTTGTCCTTGGCGGCAGCAGAACCGCAGACACCCTAGGAGGACGTATCTTACAAGCGTTCCCCTCTATCGACTGCATCGTCTCCAGCGACGGGGAGGATGCGCTGTTCCACCTCGCCACCGAATATCAGAACTACCAAACGATCCCGCAAGTAACATACAGAACCCAAGAGGAAACACACTGGAACAACTCCGATAACACTCTTGACCTCAACACCCTGCCAATCCCCTCCTACGACCAGTTTTACAAAGAACTTGCTTCCACAACTGCTGATATCCAGCAGTACTACCACTATTACGGCAGACTCCCTGTTGAGATATCTCGAGGCTGCTGGTGGAACCGCTGCACGTTTTGCAACCTGAACATCCAACATCACTGCTACCGCGAGAAAAGCATCAACCGCATCGTAGAAGAAATCCAATGGCTCTCGGAACGATACCGCATGACAGAGTTCCAGCTCATCGGAAACACACTACCTAGAAACGATTACAGAACCCTGTTTGAAACACTAAAACACCTTGGAAAAGACCTTTCGTTTTTCGTCGAAGCACGCGCAGGACAGCTGACCAGCAACGACTATACATGTATGAAAGAAGCAGGGTTCACCAGCATCCAGACAGGGATTGAGTCGTTTAGTAAAAACTATCTGCAAAAAATGAACAAAGGCGCACGGGTCATCGACAACATCGCAGCCCTTAAATTCTGCAAAGAAAACCAGATACAAAACAACTACAATCTCCTTGTACGATACCCAAACGAAGACACAGCAGACTACGAGGAGACAAAAAAAACAATACAACTCTTCAAAGCGTATCTCGATGCCCCCCAACTCTGCAACCTCCGGGTCATGCATGGAAGCACTATCCAACGCCACCCCGAACAATTCAACATCAAACAACTGAAACCTGCAGTAATAGACCAGCTCATGTACCCCCCAGAGGTACTCAAACAAAAAATCTCCTTTTTCTATGACTACACCCCAAACAAACCAACGACAAACCACCCCTGGGAATCACTCGTCATAGAATGGAAAAAAGAACAAGAAACCACCCAGCGTGAAGCAAACACCAAGCACACTATACTCGATCAGTTCATCTTTTATTTTGTAGACGGGGGAAGTTTCATAAAAATCTATGACAAACGAGACCGACAGAACGTACGGATATATGTGTTAAACAAGCTCGAACGACAGATCTTCCTCAGCTGCATCGACATCATATCGTTCCAAGATCTCCAGAAACGATTCCCTGATGTGCCTGAATTCGAACTAACCGCAATACTGCAAAGTCTTGAGCAGAACGGACTGATGTACGTCGAGGATGCAACCTATCTAGCCCTCCCGTTACGATGCCGCATACAAGACACAGCAGAGAAACACATAGAATGCCTGGCAAACAGCTCACCGTAAGTACCCTGTCACATCCGTATATGCGGGTCAATGTCTATATAGTACAAAAAAACCAAGTGTTTCCAAGGAAAACCAAAACCAGATGCAGAGAAATTCCACCTGCCCGTCAGATTCCCACAATAGGAAAAAACCGCCATGTTATTATTGGTATTCAAATAGAATTTCTGGTTTGGTGCTTCTACCTTCACCCGACCCTTCACATGACCCGCACTACAGAAATACAGAACCGAGCCTTTCGAAGTCGTCACCTCCTTGTGTAAGTCATCTGCACGGCTAAAACCTAACGGAAGCAACGGTAGCTTAAATCCCACATACCTACCCTCAAAATCACTATCAAAGGCCGAATAAAAACCGATATTCGCATGACGTTCTGTTTCGACCAGTTCCATCGACAATGACGATGACAACGACCGGAAAACGATGGTCAGTACCTCCCCTGGTTTGCTGGCAAAAACAGCGATTGTACAAAACCAGATATCACCTTTTTTGACCTGTACCTCCTCATATTTCACCAAAGAGGCTCCAATGCGGAAACGGGTGAGGTTTAATAATTTGAAAAAAAACCTTCCACCTAACGCAAATCGGTGTCTCAAAACAGTCGCATCGAAAAGAAGAGCGGAGGGAATATGAAACAAAAAGGACACGGTGGATTCCTCTAATATACTTGCGGTCCCATTGGAAAGGATAAACAACGATGCTTGAGGTGTAAGGTCCGTTCCAAGCTGTTGTAACGCCATAGCAGCAGAAACATTTATCGTGTCGTTTTCATGAAATACCACCTGATATTGAACCACCTCATGATGTAACTGTAACTGCTTTTGATCGATAACAACTTGATGACTACCATGATGGAGCTCCTGTTCATCTTCAGAGGCATCCCATGACATCGTAGTAAGAGAATGCCGCTCATCCATACGTAAAAAGAACAGTACTGGAACAAACAGAATCACGATGACCAGAATCGCCATTATTTTCGCGTTCATCGCTATAAAAAAAAGAGAAAAGAGAGGTGTGAGTGTCTAAAAAGGTACCGGACCTATCCCGAGATATACAGCTGCGAAACCTGTCATAAAGAGACCCCCTGTTATCATCATCGGTGTTGCAATAATTACGCCGACGAAGCCAAAAATAAGACCAAACTCCGGCCCCGATGATGTCGTAAAACCCAGACCACCAATTGAAAACGTTTCCCCAAAACCAGTCCATGTCAAGAACAAATCCACACCTATCGTTGGAAAAATGGTATGTGTTCCTAACACAAACCCGATTGCTGGAGCATCAGCACAAAAGACACCACAGAGCACATTAGCAACAAGGAATGTTGGTAACCCATTCCAGCTTCCACAGGGCAAAGGACCAAACGGGTCACGCTTCGGTTTCTTTATCATCTCTCGAATCTCGTGGAATAGTTCGTTGAGATCATCAACAGATTTGTCGGTAAGACCGTTTGCCACAAGAGCGGAAAAAAACGGCTGCACATCTTCAAACGCTTTGGCAACCTCCTCCGATGTCGCATATTTATTATAAATGGTGAGAAACGCATCTTTTTTCGACGTACCCAACAGAACAATGGAATCAATGACGGAAACCGGCAGTTCCCTGATAACCTTTTGTTTTCCTACCATGCAGACCAATCGGGTCGTCTCCAGTTGTTCTATTTTTTGTTGTGGCGGAGACGGAAGTGCAGCGCTAGAAAGTGGAACAAGAGACACAAGGAACACTGAAAAAATCGCAAGAAGTTTCACCTCTTTTCTCATTTCCTTTCACCTCCTCCGCCTGTATTTTCGATATAGGGAAAAATACCGACGGCGATTCTTTTCCCAGACTTTGCATAGAAATACAATCGACAGGCATTATATAAATATTTTGTTTATTATTATATAATAAGATAAATACAGTAAAACATAACAGCAAAAGTCAAAAAACATCACATATTTTCTACGCAAATTCACTGTCATACCTCTTCCCCTTTTCATTAGCGTACGCTTGAAGAAAAAACAACAACAATAGAAAAAATGATCGTTCTTTTTTTTGATAACGACTGTACAGAAGGATGGTATCAGTTGTAAAACACGTCTTTTATAGGGATTCAAACAAACACCAGATACTAAAAAAATCTAGTGAGAATCAATGAAGATAAAAGACGTACTGATAAAAAAAAGAACACCACGATACTACGCAATAAATCACATCCTAATCCTCCTAATTACCATCATGCTCATCGCACCAACCATTGTACTACATGTGGCGGCCATGGTAGACACAGAACAACCAGACCTACCTTGGAAAACCTACCCATACCAGCCTCCAGGAACCGATATCGTCTTTCCCACTGATGAAGGAGCCCATGACACATATAAATACCCGATAGAATGGTGGTATGCCAACTTCCATCTCACCGGCCAGACCACCGGACAAGAATACGGAGCATTTGTTGCATTCTATAAAATCCAGACAACAGTTGCCGAAACAAAAGAAATAATGATCTTTTCTCTATCTGATATTACAACAGAAAAAACCTATACCAATGTGAAATTAGGAACACTTACCACCTGTCCCGACTATCTGGATTTACGTTTCGAGTATATCACAAATAATTACGAGACTGACAATCTAACTATATCTGAAATTTTCGATCCGAATTTACTTGTTAATGAGCAGGACTATGCACTAGAAAACGAATGCACTGAAATAACCATGGACTCTACGAGTCAAAATATCATAAAAAGCACACTGCAATATGAGAACCCTCAAACAATGAATGCCATAAATGAAAATGACAGTGACTATGAGATAATGACAAATGAATCAACCCAATTACAATATGATCGATGGTACACCAAATCCAACGATCAAGGTCTCCTCCCATTCCAATACAGCTTGACTGTCGGTGGTACCTCACAACAAGACCATCAACCGATGAAACTTGTTGTTGATATGGATTGTCGGAAACAACCATTGATTGTGGGTGGTGATGGAGTTATTTTCTTTAGCAATCAGGATTTTTCTTATTACTATATCTTAACAAGACTCCAAGTAACAGGTAAAATAACTTTAAATGATATAACGGAGGATGTATTTGGTTATGCATGGATAGATCATCAATGGGGGAATTTTATCAATCAAAATTCACTACCATGGGGTCTTACAATGACTTATGAATGGATTTCTATTCAATTAGAAGACAACCAAGAAATTGTCGTTGGAGATACTTGGGATAGAGTAACGGGTGAAAAAATTAATCAATCTTACACCGATGGATTGAATATCTGTAATAATGATGGATCTTCAGAAATACTAAAAGATTATTCGATTATACCACTAGGATTTTGGAATGATACAGGTGATGATCGTTTCTATTCTTGCCAATGGCGTCTAATTGAAATATCAAAATCTATTGATCTAATTGTGACCCCTGTTTTTTCCCATCAAATGATGCGATTTACAGAAAATTATCCATTACTCCAAGAAGTTCTCGAAGAATTATTTCCCGGTGCCTGCTTCTGGGAAGGAGTTTGTACTGTCACTGGAACCATCAATGGGGTTGCTGTAAATGGAAAATCATATGTGGAACTTACACACTACTACGATAACCTAGAAGAATGAAATATCATATAAAAGTCATTTCAAAAGATTTATATGCGTATCGACATCTTTAAATTCAGGAGCAGTTAGAAATGAAACAATGTCGAACAATTATTACTATTTCATTATTTCTGAGTCTTCTATTTACTTCTACTATTTCCTCATCGGTATTTGCAGATTTTCCAAAACAGATAGTTATGCAAAGTTCAACAGGCGATACATTATATGTTGGAGGTAACGGACCACAAAATTACAGTAGAATTCAAGATGCTGTGAATAATGCAAGTTCAGGAGATACGATTTATGTTTATAATTTATCCTCACCATATTATGAAAATATCATTATAACAAAGAATAATATCCAACTTATCGGACAAGAGAAGTCTTCAACAATTATCGATGGAAATGGCATCAGTCATGTCATTGAAATAAAAGCAGATTATATAACGGTAAAAGGATTTACTATTCAACATAGCGGATCAATTGAATATCCTGATTACGACGCGGGGGTTTATCTAATTTATCCTTCAAATCATAACAATATTACTAATAATATTGTCACTAATAATCTGAACGGTATTTGTCTCCAAGCTTCAAAAAATAATACTATTTCAAAGAATATTGTTTCGAATAATGTGAAAGGTTTTCTTATCTTTGCTGATTCTGTGTTTAATAATGTTTACGAAAATAATGTTGAAAATAATAACTATGGTTTTTATACTGCGTTTACCGTTTATAACAATATCATAGAAAATAATATCGTAAATAGTAGTGAATATGGGATGTATTTTTATTTCGTACGATTATGTACGATTAAAAAAAATAATTTCATAAATAATACACATCATTTATATTTTATCGAAAGACTCAGATTAGCTTTTGATAGAAATTATTGGATAAGAAATTATTGGGATACTTGGATTGGATTTGGACCAAAAATTCTGAAAGGACAAATGTTCACTGAATGGGTTGGACAAAAATTGATACCATGGATAAACTTCGATTGGATTCCAGTTCGTAAACCATACTCATTTGAAATATAGAATAATAACTTTATTCTCTAAATGTTTTTTTGTAAATCGTTTATTAATGAACGACCAGTCTTTTTTTCCCATTCTTGAACGGGTATTGAATATTTTTTAATGATTACATTACCATAATCTAGGGCATAAAAGGAACAAAATGGAATAATTCCTTCAAAAGTTGATGTGTGAATAACACAACGTTTTAATCGATTGATGTCAAGATTCCATATGTCTTGAAATCCCATGAAACCAACAAATAGGGTTTTATTCCGAAATTCTCGAAGAGCATACTCGCTACCAAGAATTGTGGCATCCTTCAATATCTGTTTTGGGTTAAAACCATAAGGTGCCTTTTGATAATCAACAAATGTGTCAATATTTTTCATAAATGAAGAAGCGATACGTAGTTTTCTTAATGGACCTTTTTTCCTTGATTGATCTGCAAGAAAACTCATAAACGCTTCTACATCAATAAAACGTGTGAGAGGAATTGGTTTTCCATCCACAATAAAAATATATGTAGAACCACCACATCCTGGATGAGCGGTTAATGCTGTTTGCGAATCTTTTGTTATGCTTTCAACAAATTTTGAAATAGGAAAAATAAAACAATATGGGTAAAAATCATCACGGGAAATTAGGTTAGGATATTCTTGTTCAATGAATTGAAGTAACTTTTCATAACTGTAGTGACGTTTTTCCCGTTTATAATTGTTTGCTGTAAAAATTCTATTGTCGAAAAAGAATAGTTGAAAATGAATCCCTCTGATACTATCGCTGTTATCTATAGCAAAACGAACAATTTTACCTGCCTCATGAAGATTTTTATCACTACTAATAATAGGATTTAAAACAACATTTAAATTTGTTTTTTTACAATTTTCAATCACTTTTTTATGTGACTCAATTAAAGGATTTGTTGTTTTAGTTGTTCCATTGAAATGTAAATAAATCGAGTCTACTTTTTCATTTTTCAATTTTTTACAATAGTCGATACTATTTGCGAGTTTTAATCCATTCGTATTGATTTGTACATGAGAAAAACCTATTTCTTTTGCTATACGAATTATTTCCAATAAATCTTCCCGGAGTGTTGGCTCACCGCCAGAAATCTGGATTGACTTTGATCCAAACGATTTTTCTGCTTTTATCTGTTTCATCAAATCTCTAAGTTGATTTAAAGAAGGTTCATAGACATACCCAGTACTGTTCGCATCAAAAAAATTTTGGTATGAGCTTATATTGTATCTGTTAGTAACCATAAGATTCGTTAATATCGTATTAGAGAGGTGCTGTGTATATAGCTCGTCGTAAGAAAGCAAGCTCGTCTTAACGAATGAAACTGGTGTTATTACTACTTTAAATTTTATCCATCTTTTATAAAGATTCACATCGTCAAATATAATCTCCTTAAAAGATCCATGTTTATTACATATTTTTGTTAGCCATATCCTTTCACCATCTTCGATAATATTTGCATCAATTTTTTTGATTTTGCCTTCATTAAAACAATCAGGGCAAATGGATTCTGTTTGGTCTAATACTTGCATTTTAACTGACCATTAATGGATTTTATGATATAAACATTTTATTTAGAGTTATCAATATTCATTTTAAGAAAAATATATATAAATTACATTATAATATCATTTATTATATGAATAATACAATTTTGGATTTAAAAAGAAGAAAAGAAATCTATGAGTTTATCTCTAAAAACACCGGCCTGCATCTCAGAGATATTTCAAGAAAAATGAATATCCCTTTTACTTCATTAAAATATCATTTAATTTCCCTTGAAAACCATGGTCTTATCATCTCGAGAAAAGATGGAAAATATAATCGATATTTTACCTCATTTGAAGTAAGTGAAGATGAGAAAAAAATAATTAATTGTTTCAGAAAAAGAACTACACTTCATATCATTCTATGGTTTTTCATAGGTGTACAATGTACAGAGAAAGATTTAAGTAGATTTCTTGAAAAACATCCTGCAACAATTGGATTCCATTTAAGAAATATGATCAATGCGGGCATTGTGGAAAAAAAATCAATCGATAATGGAATCATTTACAAAGATGATCCCCCCCATATTATTAAACGACCGCAAAAATCAAGTGAAAAAATATTTGTTTTAAAAAATCCTTGGCAAATTTATGATTTGCTTATCAAACATAAAAACAATCTGAGTGACAAAAAGACGGTTGAATTTCTTATAAATCACGTTGAATTTTATATAACAGATGGTATCCCTCAAAAAGTACAAAATCGAGAAGAAACAATAAATTCAATTGTGAATGCCTACTGTGGGTTCTTTTTTCCGCCCTCATTTTGCTCTTGAAAAACTTGTAAATGAAAAAATTTCATATCCTCGTCAAATGATTTGAAAATTGGATAATTGCACTATAAATTATATATATTAAAACTTATATTAATAGGGACGTCTGGGAGGTGGTATTGTAGTGGGCAGAGTCCTGCTCACTACAATGCCTTCTATACTTACACGATAAATCTCGATAAATACACAGTTGATACCTGTTGAAAAAATAGTCAACTGTATTTTATTTCCGTCAAACGTAAAAAATATACACCGTTTTTGGAATTTTGTAGGATTTTCTCGGAGTGGGGCTTTATGTTTCTCAGGAGAATTACTTCTACTGGGGCTAGATAAGAATGAACCAAAAGAAGGGTACAAATCCAAAAGGTGTTTCTCCTCACATCGGAGGTATGATTTAGATGTATTTCTTTTTTATCGCTTTTGCAGTGCTAGGTGCAGGATTAAAATATATCGATGATGCATTTGATGAAAAAGTATTCAATAAAAAAACTGCGTATATAATTGCCCCGCTACTTGGTATTCTCTGGGCATATACGATGATAATGGATGTGGTTGCCGCAACCATTCTTCTTGCGATACTCCTTGGTGTGCTGGTAAAAGGGAAAATCGATAACATCGCCCATGTGATTGGTCTAGTGGTAATAATTGCTATCGTAGTCGTCGCTGGTGTACAACTCTTATTTGTTCCTTTGATCATTCTTGCGGTTGCCGCATTACTAGATGAGGTCGGCAATGATGTGGTTTATAAGAGCAGGTACCTTGCAGGGGGAAAATGGTGGCAAAGGATTGTCATTGGATTCTTTGACCAGCGATGGGTCGCAAAAGTCGCTATCCTAGGATTTGTGGTGGTGAGTGTGTTACCCTGGTTTTTCTTTGTCGCGATGCTGCTCTTTGATGGTGCGTATCTTGGTGTACGATCGCTTAGTGAGATACGGCAAAAGGCTCTGTGTGTATCGCCTCCTTCTTCAGATATATCCCAAGCATAAAAGAAGTCTACAGAGGCACCTGCATACTCAGCTGATATAAATATACTTAAGGGACAGAGCATTTAAAAACATAATAAAAGTTGATAACAAAAGCGATGGACCGGAACGCTATGTATTTCTTCCTGATAGCCTACCCTATCCTTGGGGCAGGGTTAAAATTCATTGACGATGCGTTCGATGAACGTACGTTTAACAAAAAAATCGCGTTACTGCTCGCGCCGCTTCTTGGGATCCTCTGGGCGTACACAATGATTATCGACCCTGTTTCCGCAACTATATTGCTTGCGGTACTCATTGGAGTGTTTTTGAAAGGAAAAATCGATAACTATGCGCATGGTCTTGGCCTTGCAGTGATCGCTGTAATTTTGATAGCTGCTGGAGTTCAGTTGCTTTTCCTCCCTCTAATCGTTCTTGTTGCGGCGGCAGTCCTTGATGAAGTAGGCAATGACATTGTTGACTATAACATAAAAAATCTTGATAAATCGAATTTTTTCCATAAAGCGATAATCGCGTTTTTTGACCAACGATGGGTCACCAAAATAGCAATCCTCTATGTTGCGTTGCTCGGGGTGTTCCCCTGGTATTTCTTCCTTTCTATGTTATTCTTTGATGGGGCGTATCTTGTGGTACGGATGTACAGCAGATCCCGGCAACAGATAAGCAAAGCTATATGTGCCTAGTACTAATGAAATTAGTTACGTTTTTAAATAATTCTAAGATGTGATTACTAAGATGAAAAAAGAATGTGATGTACTGGTTGTTGGCGGTGGACCCGCTGGTTTATCTGCGGCGTTGCTTTTATCAAAAAAGGGAATTTCTACAATTGTTTTAGAGAAAAATAACCCTCTCGGCTCTCAATATACATCATATGACATTACTGAAGGATCTCGAATTTATAATATTCTTAAGGAACTGAAAATCAAACCTTCGAAGATATCTAATGTCTCTGAATGGTTTTCTCCTAGTCATAGCTTTATTCTTGATTCAAAAATTGAGGATTACTATTTTAAAAGAGGGCCTGAAAAGGATTCTATAGAAAACATTTTAATGAAGAAATTATCTAAAAAAAATGTTGATGTTTTGTTTGAATCACATATTGATACTCTTAAAATAAAGAAAAAACAAGTTACAGAGATAATAGGCAAGGCGGCTCATGAAAAGACCACTATAAAATCTAAATATATCATTGGTGCCGATGGTGCCGAATCCAGTCTAAGAAATAAGTTGAAAGTTGAGACTAAAACCTATGCTACTTTTAGAGGAGCCGGCATCGTTGTCGATTCAAAAGAAGAAGAGGAGGTCCCTCACGCAAAAATTTATTTTGATGAACAACTTGCACCTGGTGGTTATATCTACTCTGGTTCGGTTAATAAAAAATCATTCTTTTGTGTTGTCATTGATGATATCTTCTCAAAGAAAATACAATTACGAGATAACCTCAAAAAGTTTTTAGAACAGAATGTAAAAAGAGAGATCACCGCTAAGAATTATTTTGGCGGAATCGGAATATCAGGGATACACAATAATCATGTTGAAAATGTCTTGTTTGTTGGTGGTTCTGCTCTTTTTTATGATCCTTTTTTAGGTTATGGATTAAATTATGCAATTGAATCAGGATACTATGCGGCATGTGCAATAATAAAAAACAATATTGATGAATATAAAAAATATGTAAAAGAGATTCAACAAGAGATAAAAGATAGGTATAAAACAAGAGAGATTTGGAGGAATGCTGATAACAAATTTTTTGATAAATTAATAATGGCTTTAAGTGGAAGATATAATAAATACGATAATGAAATAAATAGAATCTTAGAACTATTCAGTGAAGTGTAATGACTGATAAAATGGTGATGTGTTATGAAAGAGATAAACTGTGATGTACTGGTTGTTGGTGGTGGAGTATCAGGGTCAAGCGCAGCAAGATCCGCAGCAATGAATGGCGCTAAGACCATTATAATAGAAAAAAATTCTGATACTGTAAAACCAGCGTGCGCAGAAGCAATTTCAGACTATTTGTTTCCATTGTTACCTTTCCAGCTACCTAAAACTCAACTTAAATGGAATATTGCTGGATTGAAATTTTACGCAGATGAATTAAGTATAACAAGGAAAGGCAATTTTTGGAAAGGATCCAGTATTGAACGAAGTATAACTAATTCTTGGATTACTCGCCAAGCTGTAAGAGCAGGCGCAAAGCTTTCTACAAAAACAGAGTTGATAACTCTAGAATTCAATGAAGATCTATCTGTGGCTGGAGCAATAGTAAAAAAAAATGAAAAGGAAATAAAAATAAAGCCAAAAGTTGTAATTGCTGCAGATGGTGCAAAATCAACTGTAGCAAAATCGATGAATTTAATTGAAGAGAAGAAATGTAGTTTTGCTTACATTACGAGTTTTGAAATGTCACATATCAAAATAAAAAATACACATTTAGAACAAATATTTTTTGATGATTTTGCTCAAAAGGGATTTGCTTATATTTTTCCCAAATCAGCCCATAGAGCAAATGTAGGAGTGGGTAGTGTTTTATTTAAGGATGATACAAAAAAATTTTTTGATAGATTTATTAATTTTAATTCAGTGGAAAAACAACTCAAAGGCGGCAAAATAATTATGGATAGGTCTGGTTTTGCTCCTGTTGACTATAGTTTGAAAACAAATATATTTGGAAACGTTATCTTTACAGGTGATGCAGCAAATCAAAACATCAAACCATTCATAGAGGGAATAATTCCAGGAATAATTTGTGGCGATGTGGCTGGTGTATGCACATCAAATTTTTTGAAAAATGAAGCAAAATTGATAGATTATAACAAAATGATTGAAAATAAATTCGGAGAAGTATTGTCTTCATCAAATCAAATATTAGAATTAATGATGAAAATATTTGACAAAAAAAATAGAACGGATTATCTACTTCTTCTAGCGCTATGTTCAAATATTGTCGATATAACTAACTTCGAAAGTTTATTTAATAAGTCATATGGGGAACTAAGGGAACAGATTGAAAAACTAATTAATTGTAAAAATTGATGACATTAAAACTTTCATTTAACCTTACTGGACTACTACCTGACTTGTACACATCTTCACCTGAAGCAAAAAATACTAAAAATGGTATTTCTCCGTAAAATTTGTCGAGTATTTCATGTTCTTTAAAAGTAGCTTTTCCAAGTGCTTCAAGTCTAGCACAACAGGAGACTACCAAACCAAATTTTAAATTATTTCTTTCATATTCATCAAGGTTTTCTTTTACAGAATTTATTAAGCCCGTTCCAGAGGCACTGTATATCTCCAAATCATCGTCTTTGGAGATTTTATTCGTAAAAATTATTGTGTTCTTTATTATTAATGCAATTACTCGTGGACACAAAAAATCTTCTTTTTTATAGCATAAAGGATAAAATAAAGTCCTTCTATGTATGCTTTCATCAAAAAGATCCTCGGGCCACTTTACTATTTTCAAGAATTGCTCTGCAGCAGGCTTATCTTCAATTCTTTGTATTGCGCAATTATAAAGTGTTGTTTTTGTTGGAATAATTTTTACTCCGGTCGGCTTTAATCCGTGTGTACTATTTATTTTCCAACTCAAATCTGTTTTAAATCCCAAAGCTACAACTGAATTTGTAAATACTTTGTTATCAAAAAATTGATAATTCTTTTCCCATTTATTATCATCTAACGTTGAACCACCAACAATATCATATTCTTTCAGTTCGTCAGCCAATGTTTCAATTATTTCATCTTCTCGTCCAGGACCGATTTGTAAACTTCTGCAGGTGGCATTTAAAGTTTTTAGCAGGACATCTCCATATTTTGATGTAATAACGCGCTTTCTCCCAATAATGGGTATCGAAGGTACAATCCCACTACTTATAATACTCAAAAGAAATTTATTGGGATATTTAGATGTTATTAGGCCGTTTTTTATCATCTTGGTACATCTCTTAGCAGCTTTCTCAGGACTTCTTTTTGTATTATGCCCAATACCAATTGAAACATCCATATTTGAATAAGAAATAGCTAAAGCAGATGCACCTCTTGTATAACAACCGTAATTATTCATAAATCCAACAACAGTCCCACCAATCAGCGGTGTCCCTTTCGGTAACACATCCCACACACCATTTAGAAACTCCTGGAATCCACCATGTTTCTCATAATGTATCGTAGAAAACAACAGAAAGAAATCAGGTGGACGACTGAGTTTTTTAATTGCAGTCTCAGCTACTTCTTTTCCTGCTTCTCTTGCATCCCATTTACGGCTCATACCAACTGCTGCTTCAAACTTCGGCTCGATCATATGTTGTACATCCAACCTATTAAAGAGTTAAACGGTAGCAAGTAATTTTTCTTTCTCAGATATATTCATACTTTTTAGTATCTCGCGTCTCGCGTTCTCCATCTCGACCTCAAGCAATCCTTTGTTCGCAAGCGCAGGCACGATAGCGACCAGTGCATTCTCTGTATCAGGGAAAATGTAGAATAAGACCTCGTACTCCTGCAGTCGGAACTCCATCTCGCCAAGACCAGCGCCGGAATACTCGCGAATCACGGTAAACACGTCATCCATTGCTCGTTTGATGACATCCCAGATCTGGTTTACCTCTGGTTTGAACCCTTCACCTGATGGCATGACGCTGATCATGTTCCGCCGTGCGACCATGCAGGCGAGGATATCATCGAGTCGCATTAAATCGTCAAGTACATGTTCTATCGGGTCATCCTTCATCCCATCACCACCAGTTCGGTAGTATAACTTATCTGTCAACTATTTAAATATATTTCCCGCGTAGAATGTTCTCCTGGCAGTATCAAAAAATGTTACGATTAGCGGGTGTGTATGGAACAGAAAAAGAGTATGTTGGTTGATTCGGCCAATCGTCTCTGAAGGAGTCTTAGAGTTTCTTATATGCTGCTGCGTCCAGTAGCACGCCAACTTCTGCAGTGTCCTTTAGTTCGATTTCGACAAGCCAGCCATCGTCGTAGGGGCTGCTGTTGATACGCTCGGGGGAGTCATCAAGCGTGGTGTTTACTGTCGTTATCGTGCCGCTGACTGGTGCGTATACCTCTGAGACCGATTTGACTGATTCAACGACGCAGAGTTCTTCTCCTTTCTTGATTTCTTTTCCTACGCTTGGGAGCTCGACAAAGACAATGTCGGTCAGCTCGTGCTGTGCGTGGTCGGTTATCCCGATTTTCGCTTTGGTTCCTTCAAGCTTTACCCATTCGTGTGTCTTTGTGTATTTTAAACCATCTCGTACCTCATGTGCCATAGCAATCAAGGGGTGGTATTTCCTGGTTGTTTTAAATCTTTTCTCCAATGAAAAAAAGGATGAAGCGACAAAAGAGCATTTTGGAATGGATGTATGTAACAACAGGGTTGCTTATTGTTTGGATGCCCAGTCCTTGGGGACAAATGGTGGTTTGATGACCTTTGCCTTGACGGGTCTGTCTCGTATCAAGAGTTCAAGGATGGTTCCTATTTCTCTTTTATCTGGATTGACGTACCCCATGGCGATACCTTTGTTCAGACACGGGGATAACGTCCCACTTGTGACGATGCCGACAGGAGTTCCATCCTTCTGGATCTCACAGTTGTGACGCGGGATGCCTTTCTCGACGCATTCCAGGCAGGTCATCCGCTGGAACGTCCCTTGTTCCTTCTGTTTAAGTAACGCGTCTTTTCCGATGAACTCATGGTCCCAGAAGATCGTCCATCCCAGGGTCGCCTCCAGGGGAGTCCGTCCGCCTTCGAATTCGTTGCCCGCAAGCATAAAGGCTTTCTCCAAGCGTAGCGTGTCTCGTGCACCAAGACCAATCGGTTGGATACCGAATTCCTTTCCCGCGGTAAGAATCGCGTCGAACACCGTTGCTGCCTTGTTTGTCGGGGTGATCTGCAGCTCAAAGCCATGCTCGCCGGTGTACCCGGTATAAGACAGAATGCATTCGACGCCAGCAATCTTCACCGTCTGGCAGCCGAAGAACTTGACAGCTCCAAGATCCGTCTCTGTTATTTTTTGTACCGTCTCCTTTGCCTGAGGACCCTGGATCGCAAGGATCACGAACTGCCGTGAGACATCCTCCACCGTCACATCCAGATGATGGTTCTTCGCCTGCTGCGTAAGCCATGTGGTCACTATCTGGTTCATCCCTGCGTTGGGAATCATCATGTATCTCTCACCGAGGTGCATGAAAATCGTATCATCGATAATGGTCCCGTTCTCCAGTAAAATCTCGGTGTACTGGCTTTTGCCATCCTCTATCCGGGATGCATCCTCCACCGTCGTAAGGCTAATAAGCCGTGCTGCATCAGGACCGGTGATCCACAGATTGCTCATATGGCTGACGTCAAACAAGCCAACCTTCCTTCGAACCGCGAAATGCTCATCTCGGATTGAGCTGTACTGAATCGGCATCTCAAATCCGGCAAACTGGGTAAACGTCGCACCTAGCGTGGCCTGGGTGTCATATAACGGAGATCGTAGCACCATACCCTTCTTCGCCCCCGTCTGTATCTCACAAACCCTAGTTAATTATTTCGACAAGAATAGTGCTAAAAACTCACAGGAAACGTTATTATACGGCATGTATTTCCTCCTGTAACCATCATGTCAAACGGAAGGTATATCATGAAACGCGACGCGGTCTGCTCAAAAGGGGGGTTACATCCTGATTACGAAGAAGAGATACGATATTTCAAAGAAAACAAAGTGTTTTCCATTCAGATAGAATCAAACCTCTCCTGCCCTCAAGGGTGCCTCTACTGCTATGCCTCCTTGGAAAATCCACCAGTTCAAGAACTCTCAAAAAAGGATATCACAGCAATACTTGACTCTGCAGTGAAATTGCAAGTCCGGGCAATCGACTGGCTTGGAGGGGACCCTCTTGTACGAAGCGATTGGTATCAGTTGATGAAAGAGACAGAAAAACGAGGGTTGAAAAACAACATTTGGACAAGTGGAATCCCCTTGGAAAACAAAGAGGTTGCTCAGAAAGCAGTCGAGGTATCAACAGGCGGGTTCATCGCTGTGCATCTTGACACCCTAGATGAACGAATCTATCAAACGCTTCATAAGGGAACCCCGCATCGGCAGATCCAGGCCATCCTAAAAGGAGTGGAAAACGTCCAAAATTGTGGCAAAGACCCAGACGAGATGATCAACTGCATCACGTTTACAAAACCTGTTTTCCAAGATATACAACATACCATCCAGTATTTTTATGAAACATGGGGGATGCGAACCTGTTTAACCCAAATGTGCGTAACTGGACTTGCGGCCGATCATAGAGCATGGGTACCAACCATACAGGAAATACAAAAAGCATGCGAGATCCGCGACCGCAGTAATTACCCCACATCCCCGTACTCATTTAGCTCCATGGACACCAACAAATATTATTGCGGAAACATGATCTGCGTAACAGTCAATGGGGATGTCACACCCTGTTCGGTCATCAGAAAAAGCGTCGGCAACATCCATGATATGCCCCTTGAGCAGATCGTACAAAAGCATCGGGATGAACTACTCTGGGTCCACCTACGAAGACCAGAGAACCTCCCAGGGTATTGTTCAAAGTGCGAGAACAACACGGTCTGTTGGGGATGCAGGGCAGCAGCGTTTTACGATCAAGGGGACAGCTGTGGAACAGATCCGAAATGCTATAGAAACAGAAAAAACTGATCAAGAGGAAGAACCATGACAATAAAAAAAGGTAAAAGACTGGATTTCACCATTGCGGATGTAACCGACGTGTATTCAGGACCCATTGGAGTACTTTGGGAGATGCTCATGGGTGAACAGATACACGTTGGCGGCGAAAAAGAGACGGGCGTTCTCGCAAAAAAAGCGCACCTAACGAAGCATTCAACGGTTCTTGACGTGTGCTCTGCGCTTGGCGGCCCAGCCAGGTATCTTGCACGGACCTACGGCTGTACCATCACCGGGTTGGACGCGACACAAAAAATGGTCGACGAGGCGATGAAACGGACAAAGCAACAAGGGCTTTCCCATTTAATCACCTATAAACTTGGCAATGCGCTTGATATGCCGTTCAAATCAGGAACCTTTGATGTCGCCATAGGACAAGATGCATGGTGCTATGTGACCGATAAAAACCGCTTATTGCAAGAGGTAAAACGAGTCCTCAAGCCACAGGGGATCATCGCGTTTACCGATTGGTTGCAGGTAGGAACGATGCTGGAGAGCGAATGGACCGATTTGAACAGTTTTATGGCATTCCCCTACATGGAAACATTAGAAGGATACATCCATGCATTACAGGAACTTGGATTTACCGTTCTTGAGGCAGAAGACGTCAGTGATGACTTCACGGTCCATTGCCATATCTATCAAGACCTGTTACGAACCACGTTAAAAGAAAGAATCATCACTCACTATGGAAAAGAATTATTCGAGGCAGCGGACAATGGTTTAGCACGATGGGTGCAGGCTGCCGATGAATCCAAGGTCGGCAGGGGGCGCATTATCGCTCAAAAACACTAGACCAACCGTTTGATGTGACAAGGAAATACAGCGTGACATCTGTTAAAGATTTCCACAAAACTATTTATCAACGCCATCGGATAACGGATGCGTATGCAACCAACAGAACACCCAGGGATCTATAAAAAAAACGACAAACTCTTTACGCAAAATCCTACGACATGCAAAGGAACCAGGGTGTACAATGAACAGCTCATCATGGAAGATGGTGTCGAATACCGCTCCTGGAACCCATTCCGCAGCAAACTTGCTGCAGCACTGCTTAAAGGACTTCCCCTGAATGTACCCACCGATGCACAGATCCTGTATCTTGGCGCAGCGACAGGGACAACGGTCAGCCATCTCTCCGACATCCTCATAAACGGTACTCTCTATGCAGTCGAATCATCACCGATTGCAACCATAAAACTGGTACACGTGTGTGAAAAACGCCTCAATATCATCCCTATTGTTTCAGATGCGAATCACCCGGAACGCTACCAACACATCGTCCCCCCTGTCGACCTTATCTACCAGGACATCTCCCAGCGCAACCAAGCTGACATCTTCATCCGTAACATGAAGACATATCTCAAAGCCAACGGCAGCGGCCTTATCATGGTAAAGGCACGAAGCATCGACGTCGCACTGAGACCAAAACAAGCGTATGAACTCGTGTGCAGCTCTCTGAAAAAACAGGGAGGTAACATCAGAAGGACCATTGAGCTTGCACCCTTTGAAAAAGACCACGCAGCGATTTATCTTACGCGCTAGAGCCCATCAGATGGTTATGAAGATTTCTTTAAGCATCTTGTTGATACTATAGAACGGGGCATCAAGTAAAAATTTCTTAAACTGATTATCAGGAAGAAAAGGGGATTTACACAGCTGCTGTGCCTTATTGACATGTTTTGAGATTTCCTCAAGGTACAGTTTTTTAATCTCAGGGGATCTCTTCTCGATCTTCTTCCGTATCGACCGGGGTTTTACACTTCCGTTTTTTGCGGTCCGCTTCTCAAGCCGTGTCAGCAGCGGGATGACCACGCTGTCGATCATCTCACCTTTTTCAAGATCGACCAGATCATCGGCAAGCTGATAGGCAAAGCCAACCTCTCTACCGTATTCCGCAAGGAGGTTTGCGACATCCTCTGATGCATTGGCCCAATACGCAGCAGCCTTACATGCTGCAGAAAACAACGTCGCGGTCTTCAGATCAATAATCCTGCTGTACACCTGAAAGAACTTTGAATCTGCAGTGATGTTGGCATCCTGAAGGTCTTTGCTGTTGAAATTGATTTCATTCAGTTGCCCATCAAGGGTTCCGCTCCATGCACGCACATACAGTTTCGCAATCTTCTCCCCATGGGATAACGCAAGTTTAAATCCCATTACCAGCATCTTGTGGCCTATTAGAATCGCATTGTCTACGCCAGTTTTGATATAGAATGCAGGTTCGCCTCTTCTGGTCAGGTCACCATCGATGATATCATCGTGAACAAGGGATGCTCCATGGGCAAGCTCTATGGCAACCGCTCCCTCTAAAAATTGCTGATAGAGTTCCGGTGATTCCTTACCCCCGGTGCAGACCTTAAACGAGATTGCGCCAAGCAACGGTCGGAGTCGTTTTCCTTCCTTTAAGATCATCAAAATGTGCTGGTCGGTGATAAGCTCTGCTATTTTTTTCTCTATATCCTCATGGGTATGTTTCAGAAACACTTCAAGGGCAAGTGATTGGTCAGCCATTGTTTCTACCATTGTGTAAAACTTAACTGATATCGACTCCTATATAATATAGTCTTGTATCAGCCTATCCAAAGGATATGTTGGCTTCTTTATAAAGTTTTTTAAACGATTTTGCTACGATATAGACCTCAGAACTACTTTTACGGGAGGCCTGAGGAGAAAAAGTTTTCACAACCACAAATCGTTGCCTGACCGTTTCGATAAATGATTTTGTATTCTCCCCTTCGAAGATTTTGCAGAGGAAATGACCGCCTGGTCGGAGCACCTGAGCGGCAGTGCGTAAGGCACACTCGCATAACCATGCGCTGCGCGCCTGGTCAACGGAATAGTTACCGGAGATATCCGGCGACATGTCTGATAACACCACGTCTGCTTTCCTTGCCTTCAGCACATCCTTGATTTGTTCAATGGTCTCGGCTTTTGTGATATCGCCCTGGAGGAACACGACGTCCTCCAATGGTCGTATGGCTGAGAGGTCTGCTCCGATGACAAGCCCGTGTTCTCCGACTAGTTCTTTTGCTACCTGGCTCCATCCTCCTGGGGCGGCGCCAAGGTCAATGACGACGCCGTCCTTTGGTATAAGATGGAATCGGCGTTGGATTTGTTGGAGCTTAAATGCAGAACGAGCCCGGTAGCCGACGCGTTTTGCCTCTTTATAAAAATGCTCCTTCTTTTTTTCCGTGTACCAACGAGTCATAGGTGTTTACAGGATGATGTCGATGTCGAGTCGTTCAGCGAGTTCCTTGTATCGGTTTCTGATGGTTACTTCCGTCACGCCAGCGACATCTGCGACCTCTCGTTGGGTTCGTCGCTCGCCACAGAGGATCGAAGAGATATAAAT
>Ga0209164_1001107_pt1 | contig 39873 bp, 26 predicted proteins | sample MTBNYHSulfiMetaG_FD_187458 | JGI IMG/M metagenome (GOLD analysis project Ga0209164, IMG submission 187458) | Enrichment culture microbial communities from rom New York Harbor, USA that are MTBE-degrading - MTBE-NYH (New York Harbor Sulfidogenic)... | ecosystem: Environmental > Aquatic > Marine >... | reverse complement strand
AACTTGAAACGTCCATTATGCAGCAGATCTCCCTGATCCAGGACATGACAACTCAGAAAGTCGATGCAATCGTAATTGCTCCAATCGACTCCAAAGCGGTTGTTCCAGCACTCGCAGAAGCTCAGAAGGCCGGTATTCATATTATCAACATTGACAACGCAATTGACCTAGTTGCTGCAGAAGCTGGCGGACTTGATGTTGAAATTTTCATCAGTGCAGATAACACCATTGGTGGTCAGCTTGCAACAGCTTACCTTGCTTCTCTACTTGGTGGAAGCGGAAAGGTTGCAATGTTGGAAGGAATTCCGGGCGTTGAGAATGCTGAAGGCAGAAAAAGAGGCTTCTTGAACGTTGTAGAACTCTTCCCTGGTCTCGAAATAGTTGCAATGCAGACTGCTAACTGGGAAACCGAGCAGGCGTTGAATGTATTCAGTAATATTCTTCAGGCTAACCCAGACATCAACGGTCTGTTCTGTGCTAACGATATGATGGCTCTCGGGGCAATTCAGGCAATTGCAGCGGCAGGGAAAACCGGAGAAATTTACGTTACTTCTTATGACAACCTCGACGCCGCACAGGCTGCAATTCTAGAGGGCACAATGCATGCAACAGTTGAGCAGAATCCCTACCTCATGGGCTACTACGGTATTGATTATGCTCTAAGAGCAATAGCAGGAGAGGAACTTCCTGATCAGTTCATGGTTCCGCTTTCTTGTGTTGACAAAGCATTGTTGACCGGTGAAAGGTGGTAATTCCCTTTTAGGGATTGAAGTATTTTAGTAAAAAAGGGGGGCTTGTAGGGAAGTCCCCCGATATGGAATCTCAGTACTAAAACGAAGTCGTTTCATTTCACCACTGTTCTTTTGAAACAAGTACTGAACCCCCAATATTCTTTTAAGGAGGTAATGAGTAGTGAATAGGAAAATTATAACAGGAATCCTATTGATCGTGTTTTTAGTGAGTGCAGTAGCTACTTTAGGAACACAGAAGGTCATTCTTGATACTGACTTTGGATCATTTGGTGATGATGCTCAAGCATTGTTTATACTTCTTGCAGATCCTGATGTCGAACTGCTAGGCATTACAATCGCCCCAGGAAATGTGTGGCTTGAGAATGGTATTGCCAATGCTTTGAGAGATCTCGAATTGATTGGCAGAACCGATATTCCAGTAATTCCAGGTGCTGCAGAACCATTGATGGGAAGCAGACAGTCTTGGCTAGATGCAGAGCAGAAGATCTGGGGTAATGTGGAGTATATGGGCTCATATTCTAGGCAGAGACCAGAAAACTGGGAAGATCTAAAAGTATGGGGCGAAGTTGCTAGCACAAAGCCTCTAGATACAACAGCAGTTGAATTCATGGCAGAACAGATCAGGAAGTACCCCGGTGAAATTACCATAATCGAGCTTGGAGCCTGTACAAATCTCGCGCTGCTTGTCAGAGAACATCCCGACGTAGTTCCACTAGTAAAACAGGTCTTCTATATGGGTGGAGCGATAGACATCCGCGGTAACACAAACACCGCAGCAGAATTTAACTTCTGGTATGATCCGGAAGCTGCCCATATAGCAATAAGCACTCCGTGGAATAGACAGGTCATGTTCCCACTGGATGTTTGTGAAATCACATTCTACACTAAGGCAGAATTTGACAGGATTGTAGCACCTGGCGCAGATGGTCCTGTAGTTCAGATATTCAAAAATAGTCATACCAGCAGATTTGAGAGCGACCCGAACAGGACTTCTTTTGTTTGGGACGTAATGGTTGGTGCTTACTTTGTAGATCCTAGCATAGTAAAAACCAAGGAATTGAGATACGTTTACGTCGATTACTACTACGGTCCAAACTATGGTAGAAGTCTCGGCTTCCACGAATCTAGAAACAGAGATTTCGACAATCCAGAGAACTTCCCTGCAAATTCTCAGTTGATAGAAGTTGTTTACGAGCTCCATGAAGATCTGTTCTGGAACGTATTTATTGACGCAATGCGCTCCTACTAGTATTGATTAGTTTGTTAGTGGGGCGAACCCCCATTATCTTTCTATATGTTCCAAAATAGCGGGGTTTTAGTATTGGTAAAAAACGGAGAATTTTGTGAGTTCTTATTTACAAGATTCTAAAACGGGGTAGATTGCCTAGAAGACACTTCTACTCTAAACAAGGAGGAAAGAAGTATGGGCATCAGAAAAGGGTTATTAGTAGTTCTACTGTTAGCTGTGTTAGCTGTTTTTGCATTTGGTGCTGAAAAGCAGAAAGTAATTCTGGACACAGACATGGTTTTCGGATTTGATGACGGTATCTGTATGGTAATGCTGGCAAATGCTCCAAACATTGATTTGCTTGGTGTTGTTACCAATTATGCTCATAACTACGTGGCTATAGAGGCCGCTGCAGGAATAAGGCAGCTAGAACTTATCGGTAAGGCAGATGAAATTCCTGTCTTTATGGGTTGCCCCTATCCAATAAATGCGTATCGTGTGACTGATAAAGATTATGCGGCATGGGAAAGCACTTTCCTTGGGCGTAACGCCACTAAGTCAAATCCTGACCCGGAATCTTATGAAGCATACCTCGCAGATCCAGGAGTTCCTCGCTGTGGAAATCCGATCACCCCAGTTCAGGAACAGCACGGTGTGACCTGGATTATTGATACCATAAGAGCTAACCCAAACGAAGTCATTATTGTTGCAATCGGATCTATGACAAACATAGCGGCTGCAATCTTGTTGGATCCAGGAATCGTCCCGCTGGTTAAGGAAATACATTACATGTCTTCTTCATGGGACATCCCTGGTAACACGACACCTGCAGCTGAGTACAACATTTGGTATGATCCGGAAGCTGCAAAAGCCGTCTATCGTGCACCTTGGAATAGACAGGTGTTCAATTCTTTGGATGTAGATCAGTACTACAAGTACAGAAAGGAAACGCACGATCAGATAAAGCTTGCGAACACACCTATAACCAGAATGTTGGACGAAATGTATGGTGCGAGATTTGAAGAGAATCCCGACAGAGAAGTTAGCATTTGGGATCTGCTTAGCGCTGCATACGTTATCGATCCAACTCTGTTCACAGAAATTCAGACACGCTGGGTAGACGTAGATACAAACTACGGTCTCAACTATGGTAGGACAGTAAGTTGGACACGTGAGGGAAGACAGGCGCCAGGATCACAGAAAGCAGACCTTTTATGGAAAATGGATGAAGAAAGATTCTGGGAGCTTTTCGTTGAACTAGTAACGATGGTTCCAGAAGACCCAGTCAATCCCGTTTGGTGAGTCACGGTAATTCCTGGAAAACTTAGAAACGACTAGTTAGTTGATGTTTATTGAGCCTTAAGTGAACGGAGCGAAGAAGTTATTCTGGGATCTTAAGGCTCATATTATTTAATCATCAACCAAACATATGTAATTTGAAAGGGGGAGTAATATGAACAGAAAATTTATTGTCGTTCTAATAACTGCTCTCTTGTTATTGCTTGGTACGAATGCTATAGCTGTTGAGAAGGTAATTGTAGATAGCGATCTAAACTTTCTTACAGATGACCTAATGGCTCTGCTTATGCTTCTTCAAGCAGACAACATTGAAGTTTTGGGAGTAACATCAGTTTTGCCGAGTCCCTCTCATGAGCAAGGCATCGCCAATGCATTAAGAGTAATTGAAACCGCGGGGAAGCCTGATGTTGGTGTTTATCCTGGTAGTAAAGTCTCATTGATGTGGAAAGGGAATGTCCCCAAACCCGTTGATCCAGTCGAACCTGTTGGAGGTTTTTCCACTCTTAAACCTCAGGAAAAACATGCCGTTGATTTCATAATAGACACAATTAATGAGGATCCCGGGAATGTAAACATTGTTGCTCTAGGACCTCTAACAAATATCGCATTGGCCCTACAAAAAGACCCTACAATAGCCGAAAAAGTTAAACACATGTACATAATGGGGGGTCAATACGGTATTTCTAACGGGAAAAATCAGCCGTGGAAAGAAGGAGAAGCTGCAACTTTAGCTGAGTACAACATTTGGGCAGATGCTGAAGCGGCTTATGTCGTTTTCCACTCTGGAATTCCCATGACGATAGACCCACTTGAAGTGGGCAGATGGGCAATATTGAAGCAAGAACACTTGGATCGCATAACGGCTGTAGATACACCGGTGGCTCAACTATTCCATCATCCCGGGAGATTTTTCACAAGTAAAGCCTCCCCAGATGATCCGAACTCCGGTTGGGATTACACATATGACGAAATAGCTGCCCTGTCTATAATAAGACCAGATCTTGTCAAGACTAAGGAAGTTCCCATTGACGTTATAACTTCAGGTCCAACTTATGGACAGACATTTGTTTACGGTAGAAATGCACCAGAAGACGCTCCCAGAGTTAACCTCATCTACGATGTGGATTATGAAGCATTTATAGACGTATTTGTTGAATTAATGACCAAGGATGAAATGAAAAAGGTGATTCTGGACACAGACATGGTTTTCGGATTTGATGACGGTATCTGTATGGTAATGCTGGCAAATGCTCCCAATATAGATTTGCTTGGGGTTGTTACCAACTATGCTCATAACTACGTAACCATTGAAGCCGCCGCGGGAATAAGACAGCTTGAACTCATAGGTAAGGCAGATGAAATTCCTGTATTCATGGGCTGTCCCTATCCTATCTACTCATACCGTGTAAAAAATGCAGACTATGCTGCATTTGAAACGACCTTCCTTGGGCGAAATGCTTTGAAGGGTGAAGAGCCTGAATCGTATGAGGCCTATATTGCAAGCAATCCCCTTCCCGAGAGAAGCTTCGGTGTTACTCGTTGCGGAATGCCTGTTACTCCAGTCCAGGAGGAACATGGTGTGACCTGGATGATAGAGACAATCAGGGCCAATCCGAACGAAGTTACAATCGTGGCAATTGGATCTATGACAAACATCGCGGCTGCAATATTGTTGGATCCGGGAATAGTACCGCTTGTTAAGGAGATCTGCTACATGTCTTCTTCGTGGGACATCCCTGGTAACACGACGCCGGCAGCCGAGTATAACATTTGGTATGATCCAGAAGCCGCAAAAGCAGTTTATCGAGCACCTTGGAACAAGCAGGTATTCAATTCTCTAGATATTGATCAGTACTACAAGTACAGAAAGGAAACTCATGATCAGATCAAACTCGCAAACACACCTATAACAAGAATGCTCGACGAAATTTATGGTGAGCGATTTGAACAGGACCCCGAGAGAGAAGTGAACATATGGGATTTACTTAGCGCAGCGTACGTTATTGATCCCACGCTGTTCCCGGAGATTCAGGAGCGCTGGGTAGATGTAGACACGAACTTTGGTCTTAACTATGGAAGGACAGTAAGCTGGACACGAGAAGGACGACAGGCACCAGGAGCACAGAAAGCAGACATTCTATGGAAGATGGACGAAGAGAGATTCTGGGATCTTTTCGTTGAACTAGTAACGATGGTTCCAGAAGACCCAGTCAATCCCGTTTGGTGAGTCACAGTAATTTTTGAGATATCTAAATCATTAACCGATTGATGTTCAGTGAGGCTTAAGATATTGCATTTCTTCGTTCTATTCATTTAAGCCTCACGTTCTTTAAGATCAGTAGTTTCAGTTTCGTTTATTGATCCGTTCATGAAGCAAGTAACGCCGAACAAAGCAGCTGTTTTCACCATGCAACCCTCCTTTTGGAAAACAGCCGGCAGTTTATTTTGATTGTCGGCTGTTTGTTATAGACATAGAAATTGAGCTAAGATGATTGGATTATGATAACTCAAAATGCATGAAATACAGAAGAAAGAGTACTGATTCTATAAGTTGAAAACATCAGCTAAAGGTTCAACTCCACATAAATATCATTCAGCTGCTCCTGGGTAATTCCAATATACCTTAAGGTTATTGCCGGAGAAGAGTGATTCAGCATCTTCTGAATGTATTCCAGAGCCACACCCTTTCTATACAGGTGATAACCAAAAGTCTTGCGGAGTGTATGTGTTCCTATTCCATCACCCAATCCCACCATATTCGCGTATCTGTTGAGCATCTGCCAGGCGGCGATACGGGTTATAGGTTTCAGGGTACCGTCGGCTGTTTTGCGGGACGAGAAGACTGGATCATCAGGCTTGACACTTCCCAGGGAATCGATATATAGCTTCAACGCTTCGGCGACTGATTTGTTTATCATAAAGTTTTTTGTCTTCTTGGTCTTAATTTCCACTACGTTCAACTGGTCCCCTGACTTCAGAAGTCTTCCACCACCGTTTATGAAATTGCTCCACTTCAGGGCGAGCATGTCAGATATACGAAGGCCTGTATTTATTCCCAAAACGAACAAAAGAAGGTCCCGGTAATTGGATTCACCCTTCATAATAGCCTTCATCGCGTCTATTTTCTTCGTATCGCGGATCGGCTGCACTTCCTTCATAACTGCACCTCGTAAAATGCCCTGTAACGTATTTTCTTTCTCCGCACCTTCATATATGTATAAGAATCACCAAAAACGCAGAATGGCGCGTTTAATAGGGAAATAGCCCGAGCTGAACCGGCCTGGAGTCTTTCTTATCCCTCAAATACCGTGGCCTTACCACTGAGTAATGGTGCCTATGCCTTATCCTGAGCTTTTTACGTACATATCTGGTAGCCATAGCCTCGCTCGGGAATATTTTAGTCACGAATGAGGCGCGCTCGGAGATCCTGCCGAAAATGATGGTAACCGGATACCCGGTAAAGGTACTCTGGCGTTCGTCACTTATGAAATAGAACCTTCTCATATTGTTTTCGGGCATAACCTTCTCCAGGTAAACCGATGGCATTTGAGGCCTCCGTGTCTGAATTCAATTATTTAACATAAGTAGATAATATCACATATTATGTATAATACAAGATCGATGCGAGGGAATAGCAACAAGAGGTTTTTGAATGAAGCCTTTACTGGGATTGCGATAGGAGAGAATAAACGAATTTAACATAATACTCTTAAGTTAAATTGAAAAGTTTCCCATTCAACTATCGCATGAGAGATAATCATCCCTTAATTGAATGTGCTTGTCAATCAATTTTCAATAAAACACCCCTGAAGTTCCCGATTCGAACTCCCAGTTCAAAATACTACTACCCTTCTATATTTGGCGGCTTTTTCCAGTAATATATTGGAGTTATTCCCCCGCGCTTTGAGAGAAATCAGTCTTCTACTATTCCGGTTTTCACTACCCAGTAGTCAGCATACCCATGATTGTCTGAGACATTTCCATTGTTTGAATGTGTTTCTCCGGCAACAATATGGCCTTCGCCGGATCTCTGCTGTACCGAATATGCCACATCGTTGGAGGTTCCACCGAGGCATTTCTGCCATTGAAGATCACCATTCGATTCAAGCTTCACCATCCAGTAATCATAAGCCCCGTGATTACCTGACACATCCCCATTGTTTGAATATGTTTGCCCGGCAACAATATAGCCCCCGTCGGATGTCTTCTGTATCGAATGTGCTACATCATTGGAGGTTCCTCCTAGGCATTTCTGCCAGAGGAGACTACCACTGGCATCCAGTTTGGCAAGCCAAAAATCGGAGCTTCCATGATTTCCAGAGACGTTTCCGTCGTTTGACCAGGTTTCTCCAGCCACGATATATCCACCGTCAGAAGTCTGCTGCACTGAAAAAGGCCAATCACCATTGCTTCCTCCGAAACATTTCTTCCACAAGATCGTACCGTACTGATCTAGCTTGACTACCCAGTAATCATAGGATCCATGATTTCCGGAGACATCTCCATCGTTAGACCTTGTTTCTCCGGTCACTATATATCCCCCGTCGGATGTCTGCTGGACAGACGTGGCATATTCATCTAGAGTACCTCCGAGACATTTCTGCCATTCAATGTCTCCATTTGATTCGAGCTTCACTACCCAGAAGTCAGCATCCCCATGATTCCCCGAAACATCATCGTTGTTCGAATATGTGTATCCGGCGACAATATATCCCCCGTCGGATGTCTGCTGAATTGAATGAGCCCAGTCTGAGGAACTGCCACCAAGACACTTCTGCCAATCAATGTCGCCGAGTGAATTTAGTTTTACTATCCAGTAGTCAGCCCCCCCATGATTGTCCGAGAAATCGCCGTCGCTCGAATATGTAACTCCCGCGACAATGTATCCTCCGTCTGATGTCTGCTGAATTGAATGAGCCCGATCTGTGGAACTGCCGCCAAGGCACTTCTGCCAGTCAATAGCGCCGACTGAATTTAGTTTTACTACCCAGTAATCACTAGATCCATGGTTTCCAGAGACATCGCCGTCGTTAGAATATGTGTATCCGGCGACAATATATCCACCGTCGGATGTCTGCTGTATCGAATAAGCCACGTCATAATCACTTCCTCCCAAACACTTCTGCCATTGTATGAGATGTGTTGTGAATCTGTAGACATTTGTTTCCGTTCTTCCTCCTTGCCCGTCTTTGGCCACTACCTTCCAGTAGTAATCCGCTAGACTGTACAGGAAAGGTGAATAACTGCCATCTTCAATGTTGCTCGCAAGGATTCTTGGATTGACGACTCTGTCAAGATACAGGTCATAGACAAGTTCGTCTCCGTCTTCATCTGTGAATTCCCAGCTAAGGGTTGCGGCCGGAGATATGTCAGTTGCTTCGTCCGTAGGAGTCATCGAAACAAGAACGGGAGGTCGGTTTTCTTTTGTTGTGAAACTCCAGATGTTTCCAATCGCAGCTGCACCATCTCTTCTTCTAATCGCATCTTCTTCCAGGGAATTTGCACGGGTATCCATTTCACTATTCCTCGTATAGGGTTCATCTGTCACTACTATCTGCCAGTAGTAAGTCTCACCCCTGTCCAGATTAGTGACTGTCAGTTCTGTGGCCGCATATCCTATTCTGTAGATCCCCGGTATCTCGTCCTTACCAAAGTAGATATCGTAATAGAGACCGGAAGTGTCTCCTGCAACCTCCCACGAGAGAGTGACGCCATCCCACAAAACATCCGTAGCATCATCTGAAGGAGATGGACTATGCGGGGACTCCAGATTACTTGTATTGAAACTCCACTTGTCACTCTCGGTAATTCCTCCCCTTCCGTCCTTCGCAACTACCTTCCAGTAATACGTCGTTCCCTTCGAAAGAGTACCGGGATCGAAACTATTAGAAGATTGCTCATTCACGACGAGCGGAGGTGTTTCGCTTGAACCGAAATATATGTCATATTTCAAAGGATCTCCGTCGGGATCGGAACAGGTCCAGCCTAGATTAACGTCTATCGCCTGGTCCACAGCTCCGTCTGCAGGAGTTGGAGTATTGGGCTTTGCAGGTGAGTTATTCGTCGGGTCAGGAACAGTCGTAAACGACCACTTGTCGCTCTCGGTGACTCCGCCTCTTCCGTCCTTCGCAACTACCTTCCAGTAATACGTCGTTCCCTTCGAAAGAGTACCGGGATCGAAAGTATTGGAGGACTGTTCGTAGCTTACGAGAGATGGACTGGGATTGCTCCCGAAATACACATCGTACTTCAAAGGATCTCCGTCCGGATCGGTGCACTTCCACTGGAGATTCACATCCACCGACTGGTTTATAGCACCGTTCGCGGGGATTGGAGTGTTCGGTTTCGAAGGAGGATTGTTTGCGGGATCGGTAACAGTCGTGAAACTCCACTTGTCACTCTCGGCAACTCCGCCTCTCCCGTCCTTTGCCACTACCTTCCAGTAGTATGTCGTTCCTTTTGATAGGATTCCAGGATCGAGAGTTTGAGAGGCATGTCCGCTGGTTATTAGCGGAGGATTTGTATTCGAGCCAAAGTAGATATCGTATTCGAGTGTATCTCCGTCTGGATCTGAGCATTGCCAGGAAAGCTGGACGTCTACTGCCTGATCCACAGCTTCATCTTCAGGAGTGGGTGTTCCGGGTTTTGTCGGAGCGTTGTTTGCAGGGTCTGGAATGGTGGTGAAGCTCCATACCGGGCTCTCCTTCGTTTGGCTACCGGCTTTTACAACTATCTTCCATGAGTATTTCGTCCCGTTCTTCAGATCGCCTGGATCGAAGCTGTTCTGCGTGAGATCTTCCTGTACGAGAGCGGGAACATTGCCTTCTGCGAAGTATACAGAGTAAGTGTAATCTGACCCTTCGACCTGATTAGTTTCCCATGATAGCGAAGCATCTATAGAGACTTCAGTCGCTTTGTCGGAGGGTAGAGGATTCTTAGTCATACCGTCTATAAGATAGAAATTCACCGCTTCGCTTTCTGCCGTGAGAGTTAGTGTTTTCGCAACCACCTTCCAGAAATAATGTCTGTTGCATTCAAGGTCCAGATTGACGGTTTTCGAAGTTATTTCCGAAGCAACTTCCGTTAGTGCATCTTCGGAGATGCCAAGGAAAAGAGAGTAAAGAGTCTGATCTTCACCGAATGTGCCTCCATTCCAGCCGAAGGACACTTCCGGACCGATCAAAGTGCTGTTTGTTACCGGTACCAGATTGATTATGGGAGACAGCTTCTTCTCGAAGAGGAAACAAGAGGTTATAAGAATCACAAGCAGTGAAGCAACTAACCAGGGAATTGCTTTCTTCATTGTTCTCACCTCTAATATGATAATTGTCAAAGCTTACAAGAGATTATAGCAATCACAATATAGATATTCGGTCGACTTACAGTGTATTATGAGCGCTGACAGGATCATTTAACCGATAAGGAGAGTTTCATGGGAATAGTTTGGAGGATACTGAGAATATCTGAGGGTACAGGTTCATAATAGACATATATATTTCTCACATGAAGAGAGTCGCTTGTTTAGTTCAATAGGGTTCAAAATGGTCTTTTGTGCACGGATTCATCTCGTATCACCTCAAAATTTCACCCATCTGGGTCTCGGAACTCACCCTTCGAGACCCTTTTTCTGAACTCGGCTTTCAACAACACTTCAAAACCATCATATAAAGTAATTCTTACTGCCGTTTTGATCTGAAAAAATGCAAAAGCCCGCTTTTGTTTCCAGAGGATCTCAAGCTTTGCATCTTGAAACATATCTAATACATCTCAAGTGTCCTAAACAAAGAGGATTTAGTTGCTCCTCCAAACTTGGTAAACAATGCTCTTCTCTTACTTCTTTTGGTGAGTCAGTGCTCTTTAAGCATTCACAATTCCGTGCCCAAACATAGAATCAAAGCCCTGTTTTACGAGAAGTTCGGCCGTCTGGCTAAGAATGCTCTTTACCTGAGATACACTTATTCCAGGATTTTGAGCGTAGATCAGTGCTGCGACCCCGGAGACTTTTGGAGTTGTCATGCTCGTTCCTATTGACCATGCATATTCTGCTCCTGGTGCCCAGGCATTTAGAGGACTGTAGGCACTAAGACAATAGCTGTATGGAGGATATGAAATATCTCCTCCTGATGCAACAACGAGTGTCTCGGCCGCTCCGTAATTACTGTAGAATGCAAGCGAGTCGTCCGGGCCTGTTGCATTTATTGACAGAGCCGCGGGGGTGTCAGATGGTACACTGAAAGCAGGTTTTACCTTGGGCAGATCATTGTCAGAGATCCAGTTTTCGGAGACTAGATTATCAATTTCTGATTGGACAAAGAGCCTGCCCTCTGGAGCTTCAAGGGCTACAAGAAGATCGGGTTCGACGAAAGATACTCCCAGTGCTTTGCCGGCCGAACGCGCAAATTCTGGAGAATCAGAAGTCACTATTGTTACTCCTATCTGTTGAAAAGTCTCTTTGACAGTTCCTCCGGCTTTCTCGATACCTGCCTTTGCTTTCAAGGAAAGATCTCCGGCATTGTGTACTACAATATAGCTCCCATTTGCAGAGACTACAGTCTGAAGAGCAAAGCCATCATCCTCAATCTGCTCAACGCTCTCCAGTTTCACACATGATGAAAACAGAAGCGCAATTGCAACGAACATAACTATGAACTTCGCTATGGTTCTCATACCTTATCACCTCCCGCTGATTTTGAGATCCAGGATAGTTCGTTGAAAGTATTTTGTTTTCGAACATGCGTTTGCTTAATAGTTATCTTAGTCATCGGATCTGGCCTGATCTGAGTTAACTGTCAAACATTTCCCAGTTACGACTTGCGTACTTCGATAAATATGCTTATCGGATATTTAGTGTTAGTAGCAGCTTTGATAGAATTGCAATTCTTTTCGCTCGTAGAGTCGTTGAGTATTGGAAAGAACTCATCATGTAGATGTCCGCGATTCAGAAGAGAAAATTCATGTTTTGGCATTCACGAAGAACTTGCATAACCCACAGGGCTTCTATTGCTCAACTGACCCGCAGTATAATTGTATAGATACTAACAGGTCACTACTCGTGTCTAGAATCTGGTTTCTCAGCGAAGCTGGTGTTCACGAAGGAGGTGGAGTTTATCAAAAGCTGGTTGTTTCCGATGACACCACCTGGAAAGTAGTCGTTGTTCCTCCTCCTCTGTTTTGCGCTCTCAATTTCTGGTCTTTATTTCTTCATCTTTCTTGGCGAAAGAGAAGGCGAGGGCTTTTTCACCAAAAATCAGTCTTCTTCCATTCTCCGAGCTTTAGTAGTTTGAGCATTGAGCGACAGCATCGTTTTCGGAGCTTGACAAAGGGGAATATTCTTCCCCTAAGATGTTATCCTCATTTACATAACCTACGAATCGTACAGTTGATGACCATATTTGAATGATTACATTGATTTGTATCCATAGGGGGTAGTTATGACTATCAAAGATTTATCAGAAAAGGCTTCAATGAATTACATCAATACTCGAAAACATATCATAGCATAGCATTGAAGGAAGAGAAATTGGCAGCAAACAACAGGGAATATGACTCAAGAAATACTGAAGATAAGGAGAGGAGAACCCTTTAGTAACATATTCATTGGAGGAAGGCAATAGATGACTAAAGCCTATAAAAAGTGCATTGATAAAGACGAAATAGAAGAGATAAGTCTGGATAAAGCCTTGTGGAAGTTGAAGCAGAATTATCCAGGGGCTTCCGATGAAGAATTAACCAGTATGCTTTTAAAAGGTACGCTGAATGTTCCAGGGGAAATCTACTCATTGAAGAAAGAGAATATCCTGTCATGTTACTGAATTTTGGATAACTACACTTCCTTATATTGGGAAATGATCATTTATTACTAGACAGTTGAAGAAAGCACTTATCTGAGCTCATTCTTTTCCATAACTACCTATACTACCAGTGACAGATCAACAGGTATGGTAATTAACATAAAAAGCACAAAAACTGTTCCGAACTCATAAGCACAGTTACGGTACCGCAAGTCGCGCGTATATATGAGAATCTTCAAAAACCTTTCCAGGAGTATGTTTGCGGTTTATTAGAAATCATTGAACACATCTTTCGTCTGTAAGGCGCTCATAGTGAAGGATGTAATCTTTCAGAATTCACAGTAACTAATCCGTAACACACTATGCTATTTAGTCTCAGTTTTTTCCTCGTTTTCTCATATCTCTCAAAATCGTCTGTGATTGACTATTATAGGAAGGTTCAACACCCTATTTTTCGTAGCCAAAACTTCTCTATTTAATGGGTGCCTGAGATGCGCTTTTCATGATATCCGAAAACGACAGGTTTACAATCGATCTCTGCTTTTGTATTCGCCTCCGGTAGCTGATTATCTCTATTGACATATCTGACAACTGCTAGTCGCCCTCTCTCACACAGCACAGCAAATGTGAAATTGGCGCCTCTGACTGCCTCAAGTTTGAAGAACTCTACGGGCGAAGCTCACATTATTAGCCGCAAGATATCCACTTAATTACATACAGCAAGAATGTATTGTATGCGGCTGACCAAGCATAAATTAAAACTTGGTTTTAAAAGAACCTCCCAAAGAAGAGATTCCTTTATTGTTCTTTCTTCGATATTTATGATAACCGGAACAAATACAGAGTTGCAGTTTTTGTATACGGTATTCCTTTGCATGTTTCAGTTATGTGTGACTTTAAGTCTTGATATTGCTTTTTGGGTATAAAGTAATCGTCAAGGTTACGCGTCGAAAAAACATAGCGGTTCTCTCTTCGATTGAAAACGCCACACAAAGTATAGTCCGTATCCAATGCGGCTACTCCCGCGTCGCCATGGCTGTTATTAACCAAAAGCAGACCACCATGTTTTAGGTAGCTTTTGCACGGTTGACAAATAAAACCAGCGTATTGTGAAAGTAAGAGGTCAAAAGAGTGCTCCGGCTCTGTTATTGGTTTTGTGTAATCCTGTGAGTGGTATTTGATTTGAACAGGTTCCGAATAACTTGCCTGCTTCTGTATTTCTTTTTCAAGACCTTCTATATCCTTAAAAAATTCGTTTGCTTTTTTGTCTTTATCAACATAGCAAGCGTAAGGAATAAAAAACGAAGGTGAGATATGAACATAACTTCCCGGATATAGCACAGACTGGATATAAAACTTGTCCGCTAAAGTCTGAAATAAATCGCGTTGTTCGTAATCTCTATCGGTATACCATTGTTTATATAATTTAAGTATTTGAAACACCTCCTTTGTTTAAGTGTAGCAAATACGTCAGATATATTCCGGTGCAAAAAATATGAATATTAGAATCCCGGAAACCCGGAATTCCTTTTGCCATTTTTCAAAGGAGGCGGCCTGCTATCGTAATGCGGAAACTGAAAAAAGTACACGCCAGCACACTTCATGACGGCTCCACCTATAATAAGGAGCTTGCAAATATTGCGGTTGAATTCATCCGCTGCTTACAACCTACATTCCCGGAAATTATAACGAGGAGATTCCACACCCTGCTTGGCATAGATGTCTTTCTGCTTTTTAGTGACTTCTCCGATCAAGCGGCCATGTTCGGGAGACTCAAACCTTTCAATAGTGTCCAGTTCATCGAGGAGACCCTGTAATGTCCAGTTCACGAAGAGCGCTGTGTCTTGCATCTTCTTCTTTATGTAGGAAAGATAAATCAAAGCGACAAACACGACAAAAAACTTGTCGTTAAGTGATAGTTCTGAAGAAACCTGCATTTTCCTAAAACTCAGCCGGTCTTTCAGGTTTCCAAAGTCCTTTTCCACTATGTCTTTACTTCGATAAAGCGATAAGGCCTCAAATGTATTGTTCGACATAAACCATAGACACAATGCTTCTCATTGACTATCGAGGCAAATTGAAGAAGATACACTTCTGGGGAATGTTACACGATGCTCTTGTGTTAAATTAGCTGGTGAAGCCCGAGATTTGGATTGACATAGTAGCACATTCTAAAAAAGTACTCTTAGTCTTTCCTGCTTGGAAAGGAAAGAACATCTGCTACTATTAGAACACAAGGCAATATACTTAGAATTTGCCAGTTGTTCTTAAAGTGAGTTGATTGATTTGAAAAGTGAGAATTGGTCTTCAAAGCAGAGTGGCAAGAAAATTAGCAGAGAGCTTGAAGGTAGGGATTTTTTAACTATTGAAGATCTCAAGCCCTTTCTTACGCTTCATGGAGAAGATATAAACCCAATTACGATTCGCACCAGGCTTAATGCGCTGAGAAGACGCGGAATCTTAACTCCTATCGGGCGGGGCCTATATACTCTTAGAGAGCTGAATGATTATTCTCCAGAGATAGACGAATCTCTTAGACAGATTTACCTCAAAGTAAGAAAGCAGCTTCCTATGACCAAAATATGTGTCTGGAAGCCTTCCTGGCTGAACGAATTTGCCCTTCACATATCATCTATGCGGATTACAGTTGTTGAATCGGAGAAGGAAACGGAAAGGGCGGTCTTTGAAGTGTTACAAGAAGTATTGAGGGAGGGCTCTTCACTTGCCGGACCTTTGGTGTTTCTAAAACCATCCCCGGAAGAGATCGATCTATATGTTTCCGGTAAATCTCCTGCGTTAGTTGTTGGGAGACTCATCACAGAAGCACCGATTAAGGAAATTGATGGAATAGTCATTCCCAGACTCGAAAAAATACTAGTAGATCTATTCGTGGGTGAACCTATTCTTGAATCCTTAATAGGAGACGAAATGGATGGGATTTTCAGAAACGCATTCGATACATATGTGATAAACGTAGATACCATGAAAAGATACGCTAGAAGGAGAGGAAGAGAAGAAGAACTAGCTAAATATCTTATCTCAGGGAATTTGATACATCAAATCGGAGGAGACATCGAATGATTTCGAATAGTTGTCTTTCTAGGGAGTATCTTGAAGCCAAGCGAGTTGAGCTAAGCTGCGACCAAATACTTCTCGAAAAAAGCATTAAAGCTATTCAGCTTCTGGAGTTGCTAATAATCAACGGTGTAGATCTAACATTCAAAGGAGGAACTTCTCTAATCCTGCTCTTGGATAGAATTCAGCGTTTATCCATTGATATAGATATCATTGTTGAGCCTGAAACAGACTTCAGCAGTGCTTTGGACAAAGTCATTTCGACCGGTAAATTCTTTCGCTATGAAGAGGATATACGAAAGACTGTCTTTCCCGTGAGGCATTACAAGTTCTATTATGACTCGATCAATCCCAGTCAGAAAAACGCATATATTCTACTAGATGTCTTGCATGAGAGATCTATGCACAGCGAGTTAATTTTGACACCAATCAGTAGCTCGATATTTCAGACTGAGGACCCGGTGACCAATGTAAGAACACCGTCTATAGATGCAATGATTGGAGACAAGCTAACGGCTTTTGCACCCAACACTACAGGAATTCCTTACGGTTCGCAAAAAGGAATGGAGATCTGCAAGCAGCTCTTCGATATTGCAACGCTCTTTGATTATCACAAAGACACTGGAACAGTGAGAGGAACTTTTCAGAGGATCGCATTGACCGAGGCCAGTTATCGTGGAATTAATTCTCTTACTACAGAGGATATTCTAAAGGACACATTTCATACAGCGCTCATCATAGGTGCCAGGGGGAAGATAGAACCAGAGCATTACAGAGAACTCGATTCCGGTAGATCAAAGCTTTCTTCTCATATTCTTGGCTTCAACTATAATCAGACGAAATTCTTCTCTGACGCAGCCAAAGTGGCTTATCTATCTGCTTGTTTGCTCAAGAAAAGTGAGGCTTCATTTAGATGGTCTGAAGAGGAGCTGTTCGGAAGGATTACGGATGACTCGTTTGTGTTTCTTAACAAGTTATCCAAGGTAAGTCCTGAGGCCTATGCATACTTCGGAAAGGCTGTGGACCTCATTGGTAAGCAAGTTTTCTAGGACACAACCTCTCTTGTATTACGCGAGTTTAACACTACAGAGCTAAGATAAATGCTGAGCGCATTTCCCCGAAAGGGCTATAGAGCTTATGAAGATTGTGAGCATGTTGCTAGTGTTTGGCAGGAACTCGAAGAAAGTTCGAGGCGCTTAAACCTTAAGCTTGGAAAGGATTACACGCGGTTTTACTTTCATTTATGCGATCTTGTAGACTTCATTTTTATGACAGAAGAATGACCGAGTTGTATTCTCTTCGGTTGGTTTCTCGTCTTGTTCCAGGTCATACCTGTTCTCCTCTTCGCTGTTCTTATTAGAAGAGCAAGCCAGCAAAGGAAGACGTGCGATCTTACTCTCTTACTTTGGGTGGTACATAGGTCTTAACTCAAGGGTGGTCTTGAATGTCCTGAAGGCATTCTCCACATCTACCAGCTGTTTGTGTCCAAGTGCCACGTCTTCACTCGGTAGAATATAGTCGGATTTGCGGATGAGATACTTACCGTCGTATCTGTCTTTTCTCAATAACTGATTTGTCAAATTTCGGACTTCCTATCATCTCATTCTGTACCCAACTCACCATTTTTCTTTCCAACACGGGTTCAAGTTCAGCAAAGAATAGGATAATTGGGAATTCAATGAAAAATCGAAAAATAACTGCTTACAGAATCGATTCTAAGCCACTTTCATTCCTTCATAGGGGTAAATACACCACTACAAGTTAGAAAATGCAGCAGAAGGCAATATATAAAGAGCGGTATTAATCTATTGAAGCCAGTTATAGGATATAGGGCATCAAATATCAAATGTGCTGAATTGTAGAACGTGTCAGCAGCAACACACACATTTTCGCGAAATTGACATAGGGGGGTTTACAAAAGAGCTAAAATAAGATGCAATATGTATCTTATTTGACCCTTAAAATTCAAGGTAATTGGTTTCTACAGCCGTCTACAGTTTAGGAGTGGGGGGTGGCTACCGCAAATGGGTTAATTCTGTGTGTGCCTGCTGGTGCGTTCGACATGATAGATCAGCAGGGATTGAATGGGGTATATCCAAAGAGGAAATATGGGTTATAATTTACACACAATGTGGAAAGGTGGTGGAACCATGGAAGATATCAGAGAAACTAAGGAAAGGCATAACATCATGTTGAAACCTTCATCATGGAAGATACTGAAAGAGCTGAAAAAAGTTCAGGGCAAAAGTGCCAGCGAAATCATAGAACACGCTTTGTGGAGTCTGATAAAAACAGAAGGATATAATTCTATGTACTTCAAGATAATGGCAACAACAGAACCATGCGATCCAGAAGAGAATGAAGAGCTTACCAGAATCTTAGATCAGATGACAGAAGAAGATCTAGAAGTAGTCAGAAGATATGAGCTACATCGTTGAACTCACCAATGCGGCCGACAAGCAACTTGAAAAACTGGACCAGAAGCAGCAAAGCAGGATAAACAACGCCTTACTAGATCTTTGTGAGTTCTATGATGGTTTGTCAAAGAAGAAAGCAGACATTAAACCGCTTACTGGAAAGTATAATGGCCTTCTTCGATTGAGAGTTGGTAGTTATAGAGTAATATTCCAATTGAAAGGCGGTCAATTTGTGGTACTGGTAATTCAGATAGTTAAAAGGGGAGACGCTTACAGATAAGATCAAATGTGTTCCTCTTTCCGTCTTTTGATTATAGCCTTCCAAATCTTCTTAATCAGTGTTCTAGGTTTACTTTCTATAGCCTATCTATTTAGGAATAGTTGTTTGTTTTATAGTGGCTTCCGCGGCTGCCTTTATTCTTTGGGTAAGGAAATCAAAGAATGAACTCCCTCCATTTTACTTCTAACTCAACATTCAATAACATTAAATAACTATAAAATACGTATATTTACAATCATTGACAAATATATGCAAAGAGTACTATGATACAGATAAAGGTGGTGAAGGCAATGACAGAACTGATCACACTAGACACAAGGAAGGCAGAGATCTTGAAGGCACTAAACATCTTTGTGAGTTTGCTTAAGGCGAACACTGCCAGGGCATACCAGAAGGATGTAGAAGAGTTCCTGGCCGGTGTGAAGGACCTGACGCTTAAGGAAGCGATGGCTTACTTCCAACAGCTTCAGAGTGAAGGCTATTCAGCTTCTACCATAGACAGGAAGAAGGCAGCCTTAAGCAAGTTCTTCCAGTTCCTGTATGAGAATGGCCAGACCAGTTCTAATCCATTCACCACCGAAACCTTCAGAATGATGATAAAGAAAGTCAGGCAGGATGCAGACAGATCTGAAGCGAACCTATCGAACAAGCCAGAAGCACACCACCTTAAGTGGGATGAAGTGGAAAGGATGCTGTCCTTGTGCGGTTCGTCTCTGGAAGGACTGAGAAACAGATCTATCATCTTACTCGGTGTGTATGAAGGCTTAAGAAGATCTGAGATGGTGAACCTTAAGTGGTCTGACATAAGAGAAGAAGTCAACGGTCGATCCTTGATGATTAGAGCTGCCAAGGGTGGCACTGACAGGGTGGACCTGCACAAAAGAGTGTATGAAGCACTTGAAGATCTGCAGAAGGCACACCAGAATGCAGGGATTGAATCTGAATACATCCTTGTGGGTTTATCCAACAGAAGCCAGGGAAAGAAGCTATCTGAAGTAAGCCTGAATAGAATTGTGAAGGTACTGGCCAAAGCTGCAGGCCTGAAGAAGAATGAAGAAATCACTGCGCATGATCTTAGGCACACCTGTGCGGTCCAGCTTCTTCTTCATGGTGCATCGATTGAGAGAGTGTCCAGCCATCTTAGGCACAAGAACATTCAAACCACCATGACCTACCTGAAGACCTTGGAGATACATGAAAATTCAGCGGTGGCCTTTCTTCCCTGAAGGAAGGCTTCCTATGTTTGATAACGTTTCTTATCATACATAGAGAATGGAGAAAGAAGGCCCTGAAATGGCAGATGAAGTGATGACGATTCCAGAAGTTTCAGAATATCTTAAAGTGACAAGGCAGACTATCCACAGATTGATGAAGGATGGAAAGATCAAGGCTTTCAAGATAGGAAGATCTACCAGAATATTGAGATCTGAAATTGAGAGATTCATACAGGAACAGATGAAACAGAGCAATGGACAAATGTCTCAGAGTTCTTGAGCTACAGGTATCAAAAACAAAAGATCGAGAACCTATTCATGAGTAATAATACATTTCTTTTCGCGTTTGGAGAAATCTTCTTGTCTACCTGAACTGCTCATATATGTACTTATACCGGCTATTCCCAATGTAACATCTTCTATAATCTGATTAGATCAGGAATCCAATACCAAATTGAATAAGGAGATATGAATGACAAAGAGGATCGAAGCAAGGTTTGTAAGATACTGGTCAGACAGATATTGTGAAACCGTGAACCAAAATGATGAAGTTATTCATGAGGAGCTCACGAGAGAGATCTCGTGCGAAATAAGGGAGATGGGAACTATCTCCAAAGAGACTCTCCAAAAACTTGTATCGTGGATGATCCGCAGGAATCATCAGAAGATCGAATGGGATGATTACGCTAACTATGAAAGAGGTATAAGGGCTGCTCAAATTGTGCCTGATAGTGCAAAACTTGTAATGCTAACTGCCTTGAAAGGCATCGGACCGGTTGTTGGTTCCGGGATTCTATATTTCCTTTACCCTGGAAATTTCCCCATAATGAACAGACATTGCTGCGAGTCTTTGAAGGAGATGAAATACATCTCCTATAATGCTCCAGATACTTCAAAATACAATAGTTACCGCGATACTGTTCTGGATATAATGGCTTTCTGCAAGCCTTATACTTTACGAAAACTAGACATGGCACTAAATGCTTACAATAAACTGCAAAAGATCTCTTGAGTTGGAGAAAACGGGTATGAAAACCCTGTGTTTTTTTCTCTATGGTAGAAACATATATTGTATCAAAGGTTTATTTAGCCTTATGTGGATAACACACTCAATGAGGTGTGCCAAATAGCTATGCGATTATAAATTCTACGACACCAGGTATTCTAAAGAAATTCCCTGTTTGAAGAGAAGATATTGGAGATGCTCCAATACTTCTGGCTGAACAACATTAATGATTGCTACACGGTACCCATCAGCTGATATTGATGAAGCTCCAGTTCAGAAAAAATATTCGCGCCTATAGGGAGCAATTATCAATAATTCCAGTTGACAGCAACATGTTCCGCTACTTCAATGTAGTCTTATAATCAATGATCTCTGGATAGATTTTTATAATGCCTCGAGATTAGAGACTCCATTTCTGATGCTGACGGCCAGAAATCAAAGCATTTTGATCATGAAGATTGACTACCGTAAATATGTAACGAAGATGCATACCGGGGGTTAACTGACATGCGATTGAGGTCCCTTGCTGCTGAGTTATACCCCAACACGATTTTTGAAACTTACGGCACCACATCCGTAATCCGCATTATCAACTAAAACAGACGAAAAAGCCTTATCTATTTCAGGAAAAATGGTTAAGAATTGGGTCGAAGGTTCGTTTGAACGTTGAAGATTCCAGTGTATGTACATGTTCGAAGATAGTTGATAGATAAAAACATGTCTTCAAAAGACAACCTTTCAGTTAGCCATAGTGGGTAAAATGCTCTCTGCAATTTGAAGATTAAGATTAATTGATTTCAACGCGTACTCCTCATGAGCTTTCTGGATTCTGTTGTTCTCATTATCCGATAAGAACCAGAAAAGAATTGTTACACCGGCTGCAACAAAGGCAACAATGGGTCCAGAAAAAAAATATGTAGCGATAGCTAGGCCTATACCAGTAAGTGTTGTAATGTAAAAAGATGGGTCTGCAAAAATCTCTCCAAAGTCATTACCAGACACAAGTCTGAATGAGATATCGAAGACCGTATATGCTATGAATGAAACGATAGTCATCTGCATTGCTTGACTTGCAGAACTGGCAAGTCGATTTATTATTGGAAGCTTCTTAATTGTTAGACCTAGTAGGGATGCTCCAATGTATTTTGAAGTTTTAGGAAGCGCATCCCAGAGCGATTCCTGTACGGTTTTTCCACTGATAAGTTGAAGCGTCAATTCTAAGCCCAGCATCACCGATGAAGCCACAGCAATATTGCGTATTGTTATTTTAGTCGGAATTCTTTTAAAATCGTACTTGGTGATGTACTTGCTGCCCCCCTGTGAGCTAATTTTGGCCAATGAATAGGGGTTAGCGCCAATGGAAGAATTGTAAATCAGACCAGATTCATATCTACGCATGTAATCCGCAAAGTCTCTGATTTGAGATATAGGTAAAGCTGCACTCTGAGAAAACATTAAAGAAAAGCTTGCCACTAAAAATACTATCATGCATATGCTTCTCTTCATTGTAATTCCTTTCTTCCTTCCAGAATTTCTGATACAAAATCTTCCATCTTTTTCGAATCTAGACCTTTCGCTATTTCGCTGAAAACTGACCAGTAATACTGATCCACCTCGGGAGATATATTGTCCCTATCAACCTTAGCAAGAAATGAACCGGGAGAAAGATTGTTTTTCTCCTTATTCTCCAAGGCTTTCTTAATATTTTCAATTGCCATTCTGTTAGCTTCTGCGAGATTTGCCCGCTGTTCGCAGATCATTCTATCGTTCAGATAATTCTGAAGACCGATGAGTTTGCTTTCAATAATTGCAACGTCCGAGGTTTGAAGCAAAGGTTCCCCTGGCAGTTCCTCAATCGCTGTCATTATGTAAGATGATTGTTTACCCAGTTCGTCTAGAGACATTTCTTGACCGGTTGCGATAATATCATTTATCTTCACCATTATTGAAGCAAGCTCTTCATGCGCCTGTAGGATCTGGTTTTCCAACACAAGAAGGTTGAGATCGTCAATCAAGGTCCTCAAGCTCTTCATGATCTCCCTTTGATAATGTGCAACTGTCAAGGAAGCCGTTGAAAGCAGTCTGCCGAGGAAATTTTGAATATCGGACTGAAATAAGTAAAATTCACCCGAAGAAAGTGAATTCAAAATCAGTTCTGTAATCTCTACTGAATAGGCATAGTACTCATTGAGTCCAGCGAACTCGTACATACTGTCTGATAGAATTTCGAACACCGAATAATAGCGTGAGATTCCTTCAGATTGGATATTCCCCCCACTATTGATTATGTCATTGCACTCTGCTGTGATAATCTCAAAACGGTTTTTAGTATAATTTTCTTCGGCTGAGAGCAGCTTTCTCAGTAATATTGCGCTTCTAGTGCTAATAACGGATTCCGGTGATGAGACTTTGTCAATCAGTACCAGTCTGGAATCGGTTATGATTCTATCCCAGAGCACGGGATCGTCTATCAAAAGTTTTCCAGCCACTTCGAGCCATGTTTCGAAGTCTTGCTCAAAACCATGATTCAGCACTTCAGAAAGAACTGTAAGCGCGGTCTCATAAATGTCAGCATTATCAGGAAGCAAAGAAGCGTATGAATCTATCTGATCATTGCGAACATCACCATTACTAGTGTTGGAGTGATCCTTGCAGGAAGAAATCAAGATTATGCCAATGAGCAGAATGATTATGATCAGGAAGAAGGGCAGTCTCTTGTCCATTTTGACATCTCCTATCCAGCAAAATATATTGGTAGGATTTCCCGCCAAGTTATTCTACAACAAAACCCTGTGAATTAAAAATAGCAGGCAAAGCCTCTATGTTTTGACTCTTGTATAGTCCTTTGCCGTCTTTGGCAATTTCCTCAAGGAATCAGTTTTATAAATCATGATCTTTTGTCCTGAAGTAGTGAATTCAGATATTCAATGTAGAGGAAAACCCCCTGTTTGACGGAATAATCGCGAAGATTTCTTAAAATGGATTTCCTTAAATCATTCGATCTGTAGCCGTTTCTTCTAAAGGATACGTTCAGTTCAAGAAGCAAATACAGCCTCCTTTTGCTTCCAGAAACAGAATCGACAATCTTTATTGCTTCTGCTGCAATCCTCGCAGACTCATCAGGAGTCTTTGAAACCGTTAGGTCGATTATGCTTGATGCCAGAAAGTCCCTGTAAAGTTCACGTTCACTAGGTTCTCCATAATTTTCTCCATAATCCTCTGCCTCCCTCAAATGAACTGAAAGGGAGAGTGCCATTTCTGTTTCCCCGACCATTAACAATACACCCCCCAGCGCTTTAGCCTCTTCCAGTTTTAATTCTTTTGTTTCTTCAGGCATACATTTTACAGCCAGGTCTTTGGCAGTAGATAGTTCTCCGGAGATGTATTTTAGTACTGCAAAGTTCAATCTTGAGTTGAAATCATCTATATCAATTCCCCTATATAGCTCAACAATCTCTCTCGCAAGACCAGGATCATTCTCCAGAAAGCTCCAGCGCTTATGGGAGCTCTTAAGAAGCATCATAACCTTCGATGGATCACTTAAGAATTTTCTGATGTAGGTTCTTGCCTCATCAGTATTTCCGGATTCAAGAAGCGCATCTGCAAAAATCAAGGACAACCTGCATCTTTCATTATCTACGGCCATATGAATTGCTTTGAGTACCTCTGACTTCATCTCAATGTTTATCATATTGTAAAAGACATCTTTGACTACGCCATCCTGAAGCTTCTGCAGATCAAGTGTATCCAAAACTCTCAGTGCGGCGGGGATATCTATTCCAGAAAGAACGCAGAAAAGAGAAGCTCTAAACTGCATTTCTCTATCATTTGAAGGATTTTCCGCGAACTTCAGAATCTTTTCCCTTGCCTGATTATTAATCATGCAGATTTCAATAGTACTTTTCTGAAGCTGAAAATCGTATTCATCAATCAGCCAATCTCTGACATATTCTTCTTCTATTAAGTGTTCTGGTAAGGAGGCCCAGAACTCATCTGGTTCACCGTTGCTTAGTATATACTGCAAGGCATATCCGCGGAATAAATACAATAAAGGTTCTTCAGAACAGTAATCAGTTTCATACTCTTGAACCGCCAAAAGAACTATCTCAGCCTCATCATCCAGTCCAATAGAATGCATTGCTTCAGCACACAGTACATAACCTTCAAAACAGCTTAGTCTTTCAGCGATTTTGCCGAGTACCTCTGCTAATACGGAAAGCCGGAGTTTGACTGTGCAGTCAAGAATCTGCTGGTAATAACTCAGGTTGATTTTCTCGTTTAGGACAAATCTTAAAGCAGACTCGATACCTAAAACCAGCCTATCAAGTTTATCTTCATCAAATCTTCTGTAGAGTTCGGGAAGTTCTTCCGATAAAGCTTGTAGATCACTCATATTGTCCAGTTTCGTTACCCTATCGACAAGCATCTCGAAGGATGTTTCTCTGTTCATCATTGACCATTTCTTGCTGCAGGCAAGCCCGATAAGAATTCCCATGCAGGTCTGGCTTCCAAGATCGCGATCAAACCGGACGAATTTCAGCATGCTCTCTAGTTCGATGCTATCTTCTATAGCATCGAAAACTCCTAGTGCATAATGTAAACTATCTGTTTTAAATCTCTTGAAAATGTCATAGCAATCATCCAGTCTTTCAAGCTTTACGAGCACTCTGCAAAGTTCTTCAAATCTCCAAAATACTTCCCTGCTATTGCAGTCCCGAATATCGCTCATAAGATCGTCACAGTGCTTCCTGGCCTCGTCTATAAGATCGAGGTCAACAAGCATGATGAGGAGGAAGATTGAATATTTGGCCTTCTTGAGAGTATCTTGAAGTGAGTTTCTGTGTCCTAACAGCCTTCCTAGATTGTATTGCAACAGCCTTATGGCAATCTCACGGGGTTCAGGGGACTTTTCCATCAGCAGAATCTCTCTTATACGTGATGGGTCATAGGCGTTTATTGCCTTCCCCAAAGCTTTCAACAGAAGAGTCTGCTTCTTGTCTTCCAACCCTTCTTTTTGTAAGCCTTCATATACCTTCGACATTTCATAAACGTCTAGCTCAGATATACGTTCGATTTCCTCATCGCTTATACTGCCATGATTTTTCGGCGGCTCTTCTTTGGGAAAGTTGATTTCGGCAACCTTTTTTACCAGATCCCTGTTTACACACTCCTTTCCATTAAGGAAGTCTAAGATTACTTCCTTATACAGGAACGAAGTTCGAGGGTGCTCACCGTCGATTTCTTTTATTAGAATATTGATCAACTCCTCGTCGTTGTTTTCAGAATTCCCTGACGCAATTATGAAAGCTTTCGCGGTTAGAAGACGATTTCCGGTAAGCTCTGGGATAATTTCTGTAAGTGCATCAGCGACAAATTCGCCAAAGGACCTTAGAAGCAGGTTATGAATGATAGGAAACACACCCTCCTCAAAAGGAACAGATCCATCTCTGTAAATATCCTTCAATCTTTTCTTGAATGCAGGCGGAAATCGCTCACGCGCTTCACTGTCAGTTATAGAGGAAATTTCGACCGAATGACTTTTCTTAGTCGCAGGTAGCCTTTTTGAGATGTTCATCTCGAGTTCGATTTCTTTCTCCCAGAATTCAATATATGCTTCTACGTCAGGAGTAAAATCAGCTGCAACAAACGCTCTAAACAACAAAGCATTCAAATCGTTACCCAAAACTTGTTCTCTTGAAAAGGCACTGCTTAGAAGCTTATCCAGAGATTCACGTATAGCTTGTGCGTCTTTGCACGATACAGCATCATACAGCGTTTCGAAATCATCTTTGTAGCTCTTTTTCAGAATCTTCAATGCGAATAGTCCGGATATTGATTGAAGATCTTTAGAAGAGCTAATTATCTGCAAGGCCTTGGCTACGTTCCCTTTTCTAATTTCCTCTTCAACCTCTCCGTAGTCAGAATCCATATCGTTTTTATTGAGTCTTTCGAGAAATGCTTTCAGGACTCTATGTATTGTTTTTCCAAGATCTTCAGTAAGTATCTTTCTCTGATCAATCAGGGATGTTGCCAGAAACAGTACGCTCGAAATGGAATCCACCAGAAGATCAACATTTTCGATGTGATCACGGTATTTCTTTCGATCTCTGTAATAGCCTTCCTCAACCATTTCGATTGCCAATTTTTCAAGTAGATCTGGAGCGTAACTACAAGATTTATTGACAGCCAGCTCCGTGAGAAGATACGGGGCCTTTCTCAGAAGTAGAATCTTCAGAGAAGAGTCCATATCCATTATTTCGTTCCAATTTGCAAGCGTCTCAAGAAGCGTCAAGAATAGCTCCGCCAAATTTTCCTTAAGATTCGCTTTTACGTATTCTCTGAAAATATCGTGGAAAATGGTAAAGGCATTTTCACCATCGACGCTTGTTGAATCAATGAATCCCCTGCAACGTTCGATTGCGCTGTGAATCTCCCTTGTATTCTCTTTCGAAATTAGAGAGAGAAAAGATACCAGCTGACTCTCAGTAAGAGGTTCATCTGCCACACTCAGCATAGCAAGAAGGTTTTTAGATAGGTTTTTTGAATGCTCTGAGATAAAATTTCCCTGCCATCGCGAGAACCATTCGCTCAGAGCAGTTTGCAGGTCCTTATTACTTCCTGAGGGGTCTTTGCTCAAGACCTCTGCAAACAGAAAGTTGTTACCAGCGCTAGAAACAATGTTCTCAAACAAGTTTTTCCGAATACTGTGGTTGCAGGTTTCGAAGTTTCTTTCGACTACTGCCCTTATAGCAGATTCGCTCTCTTCTTTTTCAACAGATCCAATGTTTAGTTCCCTAACATAAGACAGGTCTCTTAGTTCTCTCGCTACTGTGGAGCCAGATCTTGCGGAAACGACAAAATGGACGTTTCTCAGTTCTTGCATGATACCCGTAGGCAAACAATCCCGCCAGTTTCCGATGGCCTCATCGAAACCGTCAAGAAAGATATAGATATCACCTCTACTGTTAGCATTCTGTAGAAAGTTCCTGAACTGATCCGTTCCCGATAGACCATATCTTATTGGGAAACCTGCCTGTGATAGTAAAGATTCAATCGCAATTAAAGTATCCCGGTAAAGGTTGAAGTAGTGCTTGAACGCCTTCTTCTGGCACGCCAGAGAAATCATTACTGATGTTTTTCCACTGCCCGGGTCTCCCGTAATAAGAGTTATCCTGTGATTTTCATCCAGCATCTTCAGAATTCTATTCTCCAGGCTCTTTCTGGTTATATATTTCTTCATTCTCTCTTCTTCAAAAGATCCATATTCTAGTTTAAAGGCCTTTCTTGAATTCCTGAGAATTTCCCTGTATAGTGAAGGGTCAATGGTGTTTGCAAATTCTTCCAGTTCCTTTATGATTTCCGGATCTGCGTAAGAGACTTTCTTTGCAGTCGAAGAATCTATGTACTCAAGAGATATTATTTCAGTTCCCTGCCTGTTGAAGTTGATCCTCCAGAGCAGCAATGGATTGTCCTTCCAGATCATCAACGGAGAAAGTCTGAAGGACCGCTCCGCTGACACAAGAGTTGCAGAAAACAGTGAATTCGAAATCAGACTACCCCTTTTCAGGGAGAACTTTCGCAGAAAATCGCATTCCTTCAGGATAGATTTGTATTTAGAAGTCAGCGACTCAAGATCCCTGTCGTATTGTTCTTTACCTTCATCACTTTCCATTAGCTGACCATGTGCAAGCCGGTTTCTGTACTCCGCCATATCTGAAAGATCGCTGTTGCTGGAAATGATTGAATCCAAGTTATTTATGAATTCAGAAACGAAAGAATCGCCCTTCGAAGACAGCATTTTCGACAGTGTATTGCAAAGATAAAACCACTTTCCTAAACTGAATTCGCGCAAATTTGACGATATCTCCCTCAGTTCATCAAAACTCAGTTTCCTTTCCAGAAAGCCTTGAGAGAGTACAGAAAGATATACACTACCGATAAAATGCACAAGGGTTTCAGAGGCATCCTTCAATTTTTGAAGCGACTCATAGGACGATTTGCTCTCTGCAAACATTCCCCTCAGGCGAAGAATCGAAAGCTTTATGCTCTCAGGGAGTTCTTCATAAAACTTATCATCAAAGTCTGAAAGATCTATCGAATTCATTTTCCCTCCTTTCCCAGTAACTCTTAGGGTGTCTCGAAAAGGAGGGTCTCCAAAAGATTTAATGGTGTGGCATTGAATTGATTAAGAACCAGAAAGGAGGCCCGAATAGATGTTATCACAAGAGATAGAGAAAAAGTTAGGACTGAAGATAGCAGACCCCTGTAAGGGATTCAAGTACATTCTTGCAGACAGTGTCTATGATTCCAACCAGGTCTATGGCTATATATTCGAGAAGACCGGTTTAATACCGGTTATTGACATAAACAGAAGGAGAGGTCTAGATACAGAAAAGCAGAAACAATTCCGTTGGCTGGCAATCGGACTGAAAAAGCTTCATTCAATGAGGTACCAGCTAAGGTAAGAGATGGAGAGAACCAATTCAATACTTGAAGGTATCCTTGATTCGGAATTCATATGGTACACAAGAAACAGAGACTTTGACACAGCTATCGACCTTAAGATTCTTACTTGCAATCTCGTGGTCATTTACAATCATCTTCACCATCGTTCTTTGAGAAAGATTATAGATATCATTTATGCTATTTGATTTGTGAGACACCTTCTCTATTCCTTTTTCAATGACCTTTTCCCTTATTTTTGTCTCTCTGATCCACTTCTAGGTTACTTTCACGCACTTCGTGAGTTATAGTCAGCATTTTCTCACACTGAAGTCTTTTTATGGTTGAAATCGCCTTTAATCGCTCTAGCAGGCTCCGAATCAAATTTTGTAACCGAGATCGAATGTTATAGTATTTACTTGTACGATTCTTCATAGTGAGAGTGGCTTATGGGATATGTAGTGCAAGGTGATTATTCCTTTGTCAGAAATAGTCTTTTTAAACACCTTCAAGAAAAGATGACCGGTCTGTTATTTGTCACAGGTGGAAGTGATTCATGCAGATCTTCTTTGCTTAAAGACATTTCCGCCGCAACGAACACTGAAGTACTTAATCTCAGCTTTCTTCTGAGCAAAGAGATGAAAATCTTATCCAAAGGTGAAAGACCCCTACGGGCTTCTGGATTCTTGTCAGAACTTTTAAGCAATCGCAAATCAGTCATTTTCGATCATATAGAGCTACTATTCGATCCCCAACTCAAATTGAGAGCCATCAACACTTTACGGCTACTTGCAAGGGGAAGATCTATTCTTACTATTTGGCCGGGCAACGTCAAAGGTGAATTTGTGACATACGCCCAGAGAGGCCATCCAGAATTCATGGAAGCACGACTGGACAACGAGGTTGTATTCAAAATAGAATGAGATAAGGGGGTAATGCTATGCGATACAACGAGCTGATTCAGTTTGAACCACTAGAATCAGTGATGCAATTGAAAGACACAAAAAAAGAGGAACGCGCGCGCGACTTCGTCTCAACTTACGTAATATCCAAACCCATGTCGAATAATCTCTCAAAAGTCGTTTTCACAAATCTTCGATTTGATTCTCCCGGTGACAACAAAGGACTGTTCATCGTTGGAAACTATGGAACGGGGAAATCGCACCTTATGGGCGTTGTTGCATCGATTGCCGAGAATGCTGAACTCTCTGAAATGCTGACAGATGAATCCGTCAAAGAGTCTGCGACACAAATAGCCGGGAAATTCAAGGTTATCCGTTCTGAAATCGGCGCTACTGAAATGCCCCTAAGAGACATAGTTTTGAGCGAGCTCAAGACGGGACTCTCTGAGATGGGAATAGAATTCGACTTTCCATCTATCGACAAGGTGACTAACAACAAGGACACTCTGAATGAAATGATGAGCCTCTTTTGCAAGAAATATCCGGATAAGGGTCTTCTCTTAGTGATTGATGAACTGCTCGATTACCTTCGCTACAGGAAAGAGCAGAGCCTTGTTCTGGACATGACCTTCCTTAGAGAACTCGGTGAATTCTGCAAGAACTCCCGCTTTAGATTCATTGCGGGAATTCAGGAGGCCCTCTACGATAATCCAGCCTTTGAGTTCGCTTCCGATGCAGTTAGGAGAGTGAAAGAGCGCTTCATAGACATAAGAATCGCTAAAGAAGATATCGAGTATGTCGTCGCAAACCGATTGCTGAAGAAATCCGAATCGCAGAAGACGCGCATTAGGGAGCATCTCCAGAAATTCACCAAATACTATGGGAGTATGAATGAAAGGCTAGACTCCTACGTCAATCTCTTCCCCATACATCCGTCCTTTATCTCGATGTTTGAAAGGATAAGATTTATAGAGCATAGAGAGGTCCTTCAGACCCTCACTAAGGTCATGAGCGATTTGCTTGATCAAAGAGTTCCCGAAGACTCACCGGGAATGGTTTCCTACGACACTTACTGGGACAGGATAAGCTCCAGAAGTGATCTGGTAACCGTGCCGGAGATTAGGCAAACCAAAGAGAAGAGCGACGAACTAGTGGCGAAGATAAGGGCGGGAATAGAGAAACACCGCCTTGAAAACGCTGTACGGATTACTAAGGCGCTTTCCGTTCACCGACTGAGCACAGTAGATATAAACACTAAGATTGGACCTACCATTGATGAACTGAGAGACGACCTCCTGATCTATGATCCTGCGATCGAGGATCTCGGAGGCGATGATCCTCAAGAAGACCTCTCTACAATGGTGGAAACGATTATCAAGAAGATAATGAACATCGTGAGCGGTCAATACATAGCTTTCATAAAAGAGAACGGTCAGTACTATTTCGATTTGAACAAGACAATAGATTTCGATAGCCAGATTGAGAAGAAGAGAAGCACGATGAGCGACGAAGCTTTCAACAAAAACTATTACTCAATACTTGCAAAGATTATGGAATGCTCGGATAGAACATACGTGCCTGGACACAGGATCTGGCAGTACGAGCTATTGTGGTACAGTAAGAATACTACGAGATTAGGCTATCTCTTCTTCGGCCAGCCAAACGAAAGATCGACGGCACATCCTCCACGTGACTTCTATATCTACTTCCTTCCGTTTTTCAAGACCGGATCTTTCAAGGACGCGGGGTGCGAGGACGAAGTCTTCTTCTCGATTACCGACATCGATCGGGATTTCGAAGACAATCTCAAGAACTATGCGGCAGCGCTAGAGCTATCTCAAACGGCCGGAAGCTACAAAGGCACATATATAAGGCTTTCCGAAGACTATCTTTCAAGATGCACCAGCTGGTTGACTGAAAACCTGGTCTCGGCATATTCGGTTACAAACAAGAAGTCTTCGAAGTCGATTCCAGAAATCTATTCTCTCAAAAACAAACTTTTCAGACAGTTAGATGGATTCAAGGAGATAATCGACGACATATCCTCGACGCTTCTAGACAGTTACTTCTCACACACCGCTCTGGGTTATCCGCAGTTTGAAACCAAGATGACATCTCAGAACAGGAATCAAATAATTGAAACAACTATAAAAGGGATGATTAATGATACGCTTTCAAGGCAAAGCAAAGAAACGCTCTCGTCCCTTCATTTGCTTAATGATAGCGGTAGTATAGTCACATCGAAATCTCCTTATGTGAAGAAGATTATGAGTCTCATGGAGAAAAAGCCTGTTGGCAGTGTCTTAAACCGAAACGAGCTTTTCGAAATCACAGAGACCGGTGAATATCTCATGCCTTTCAGACTGGAACCGGAGTGGGTTGTTGTTTTGCTGGCAGCAATGCTTTATATGGGTGAGATAGAGCTATCCGTGGCGGGAGAGAAGCTGGACGCGAGCTCTCTTGACAAACTCCAGAAGCTATCCGTAGATGATTTGGTCAACTTCAAAAATATTAGACTGCCCAAAGATCTTCCCGTCTCAATAATAAGAGAGCTTTTCTCGCTGCTAAAGATCAATGAAGGCCAGGTTTCGCAGCTCCAAAATGGAGACTCCACCCCTGTTGAGAACATGTTGAGAAGAGCTCAATCAAACGCTGAGGACCTTGCCAAGCTTGGCGAAAAGATCAAGAATGGTATCGACTTCTGGGAAGAACCTCTACTTCAACATTCAGAGCTCGAAGAGAGAACTAAAAAGATCAAGAGACTCAAGGATTTCTTTGACTCCCTCACAAACTACTCGACGGTTGGAAAGTTGAAGAACCTGAAGATCTCGAAAGAAGATGTGGCCGAGATGAGAAATGAACACGAAACGATCTCGAGAATGAAGACACTCATAGAGATAACAGATGAACTGAGCAGTGATGTCGGCTACCTCCAAAGAGCCAGAGAACATCTTCCTTCTGATACTCCCTGGCTTGAAGAATACGGCGAAACGAGAAGGAAAGTGCTCGACAAACTTAAGGACAGCAGCCAGAAGTTGACCGGCTTGAAGAGAGAACTCCAATCATCGATTGACGATTTGAAAATGGGCTATATAAAGCTTTACTTCGAATTGCATAGAAAGGCCAGGCTGGATTCTCAGGCAGACTCTAGAAAGAGCAGGTTGCTGAGCGACTACAGATTCAAGACTCTCAACAGGCTTTCAACGATCGAAATGCTTTCTAAGCAGCAGTTTCAGGACCTGACAAATAGAATCACCAATCTCAAGACCTGTTACAGCCTCACAGAAAAGGATCTAGAAAGATCGCCATTCTGCAAGAACTGCGGGTTCAAACCGTCCCTTGAGATTTCCGATAATCGAGAACCTTCTCTTGTGCTGGACGACCTCGATGAAGAGCTCGACAGACTCTTCGAAAATTGGACGGAAACGCTTTTGTCTAATCTTGAGGACCCGGTAGTCGGTGAAAACGTTAAGCTCCTCGACACCGAAGGCAGAGGACTTGTAGAGAAGTTTGTAGAAGCCAAAGAGCTCAAAGAAGAGCTCGTTAACGAGCAGGCTTTTATAAAGGCTCTTACCGAAGCGTTCTCGACTCTTGAGAAGATAGAGCTCACTACTCAAGAGCTTCAGGAAAGGCTCTTCGGAGATCACGCCCCCAAGACGCCGCAGGAGATGCGAAAACTTTTCGAATCACTGATAGATGAAAAGACCAGAGGCAAAGATATAAACAAAGTCAGAATAATTCTCAAAGAAGGTGAAAAGTAATGGAGAGCAACAGGCTATTCGACGACAATGCAAATAGAGGGCCCGTTGAGTGCCTGGGGCTGACTTTCTCTAATGATGAAGATAGACGGAAGTACTTCAGGAATAAGCTGAAAGAGAAGCTAAAAGACCCTGAGTTCAGGAAAATAGAAGGCTTCCCTAAGGGAAGCGACGAGGACATACTGAACCTTTCCGATCCGCCCTACTATACGGCCTGTCCGAATCCATTCATAGACGATTTCATAAAGCATTACGGCAACCCTTACGATCCGGAAGAGAAGTATTCTAGAGAGCCTTTTGCAGCTGACGTCAGCGAGGGAAAGAACGACCCGATATACAATGCCCACTCTTACCACACCAAAGTTCCCCACAAGGCGATAATGCGCTACATATTGCACTACACGGAGCCTGGAGATGTGGTCTTCGACGGCTTCTGTGGAACGGGAATGACTGGAGTAGCGGCCCAGATGTGCGGAAACAAAGAGGCCGTTGAAGCGCTTGGCAATGAAGTAAAGAAAGACGGGGCGATACTGGATGAATCGGGGAAGCCTTTCTCAAAACTGGGCGCCAGATACGCAGTGTTGAACGATCTCTCACCGTCTGCGACCTTCATCGCCTACAACTACAACACTCCAGTCGATGCGAAGGCCTTCGAGAGTGAGGCAAAAAAGATTCTGAAAGAAGTCGAAGAGGAGTGCGGCTGGATGTACTACACGCTCTCTTCAGAGAAGCCTGAAGATATTGAAAAGGCCAGGAAGCTTCTCTCTGAACGAGGTAAAGAATTCACGAAGGAACTGCTCCCTTGGGGAAGGATCAACTACACCGTCTGGTCGGACGTCTTTTCCTGCCCCGAATGCGGCGGCGAGATTATCTTCTGGGAAGTGGCGGTCGATAAGGAAGAAGGGAAGGTCAGATCCGAGTTTTCCTGTCCTCACTGCGGTGCATCGTTGACGAAGAAAAGAATGGATAGGGTTGTTGAGACAAAGTTTGATGCTACTATCGGAAAGACCGTCAAGCAGGCGAAGCAAGTTCCGGTTTTGATAAATTACTCAAGGGGAAAGAAACGTTACGAGAAGACACCCGACGAGTTCGATCTCGCACTTATCGAATATATAGAAAAGAATGAGATACCCTACTGGTATCCAACATACAGAATGCCTGAAGGTTTCAACACGGAACAACCGAAAATATCTCATGGGTTCACTCATGTCCACCACTTCTACACGAAGAGAAACCTGTGGGTGTTGTCGGCGGTTTATTCTAGACTTGATTCTCAGGTTGCTCGTTTGCTGTTCACGAGCCAACTAATAAACGTATCTCGTCTTAACAGATACAGGCCTGGCGTTTCCTTTCCGTACAACCCTTTGAGCGGAACTCTTTATGTTGGCTCCCAAGTCTCAGAGCCCTATGTGTTCACTGCTTTACTCAACAGAATCAAGAGACTCGTTGATGCTTTCTACCTGAAGGAATGTTCTGGCTCAATAGGTGCAAGTTCAGCCACAACCTTACAGATTCCAAATTTATCTACTGACTACATCTTCACCGATCCTCCTTTCGGCGGAAACCTTATGTATTCCGAGCTCAACTTCCTCTGGGAAGCCTGGCTGAAGGTCTTCACTAACAACGAACCTGAAGCAATAATGAACAGCGTTCAGAAGAAAGGACTTCTCGAGTATCAGGAGCTCATGTCACGTTGCTTCGAAGAGTATTACAGAGTATTGAAACCGGGACGGTGGATGACCGTCGAGTTTCATAACTCACAGAACAGTGTATGGAACGCAATACAGGAGGCTATCCAGCGAGCCGGTTTTGTAATAGCAGATGTGCGGACGCTCGACAAGCAGCAAGGAACATTCAAACAGGTCACAAGCACTGGCGCGGTGAAACAAGACCTCATAATCTCCGCTTACAAACCAAATGGAGGGCTGGAGGACAGGTTCAAACTCGAGGCCGGAACGGAAGAGGGCGTCTGGGACTTCCTTCGGGAACACTTGAAGAGACTGCCCGTCTTCACTGAGAAGAACGGTTCATCCGAACTAATAGTGGAGAGAACGGATTACCTTCTTTATGACAGGATGATCGCCTTTCACATCCAGCGAGGCAGATCAATACCAATGTCTGCTTCAGAGTTTTACAAGGGTCTGCGGGAGAGGTTCCCTGAAAGGGATAGCATGTTCTTCCTGCCGAATCAAGTGAACGAGTACGATCGTAAGAGAATAAATGTGAGTGAGCTTCGCCAGCTTTCTCTCTTCGTCACAGATGAGAATTCGGCAATCCAGTGGCTCAGGCTTCAACTCCAGAACAAACCACAGACATTCCAGGAGCTTCAGCCACAGTTCATGCCAATCTCGCGCAGCTGGGCCAAGCACGAGAAAGAGATCGAGCTAAAGGAGTTATTGGAAGACAACTTCATCAAATACGACGGTGAAGGATCCATTCCTGCCCAGATATGGAGTTGGCTACAAAAGAGTTCAAAACTGAGAGAAAAGATGAAAGACCTTACTCCCGAGACCGCAGACATCTCTCTAAAAGCAGAAGCGAAAGAAAGATGGTATGTACCCGATCCGGCAAGAGCTCAGGACCTTGAGAGGCTCAGAGAGAAGGCGCTTCTTAGAGAGTTCGACGAATACAGAAGTCACATGGGCAAGAAGATTCGAATATTCAGAACCGAAGCCGTTAGGGTAGGCTTCAAACGACTCTGGACTGAGAAGGATTATAAGGGAATAGTGGAGGTTGCCGACAAACTGAGCGATAAGGTAATTCAGGAAGATCCCAAACTTCTCATGTACTACGACAACGCACTTACACGCCTTGGAGAGTGAATAACTGTCGAATTCTTTTGTTTTTTAGATAGCAAAAAAGGTTAAGCGGAGCCTATTTCTTGCTCCGCCCACGGGGACACCTCCGTGCAAATAAAGAATAGCATTGTAATTGACGGAATTGACGGAATGTCACTACTCTGGTGCACATACAGGAAACGGAGCATCCTATGAGCGAGAAGTGGTTCTGGCTGGAAAGCGAAAAGAAGCTCTGCTTGCTACTTGAGAGCAGGGAGCTATGGGGTTACAGGATATCGAAAGTCTGGATACCCGGAGAGGACCGAGTCGTCGAGGTCGCTTCGGACAAGCTGAGAGTTATCGAAGAAGGCAATAGCCTCTTCTCTGAAGACTTCATATCATATGTCGCAGCTTCGGGGAAACTGCTGAATGCGTTCAATTCGGCAGATATTCTGCTTGCGCCGATGAACTCCGCCATCCTCCCGTTACCGCACCAGATCCACACCCTTCAGAGGGCGCTTTGTGGAGACAAGATCCGCTTTCTTCTCGCAGACGAGGTCGGACTTGGAAAGACGATCGAGGCCGGCCTGATTATTCAAGAACTGAAACTCCGCGGGGTTATCAAGCGCGTTCTTATAGTAGCGCCCAAGGGGCTTATAACCCAATGGGAGAGCGAGATGAAACTGAAATTCGATGAGGATTTCAAGCTGGTAATACCTTCCGAGCTCTCGGCTTTCAAGAAACTCTCGGGAGTCGAAAACGCCTGGGCGCTCTTCGATCAAATAATCTGTCCTCTGGATTCGGTCAAGCCAATCTATTCCCGTCAGGGCTGGAGTAATGAGAAACTCCAAGAATACAATCAAGAGAGATTTCTCGATCTTGTCGATGCCGGCTGGGATCTTATAGTCGTCGATGAGGCTCACAAACTTGGCGGGACCAATTCGGCAGTGGCAAGACACAGGTTGGGACAGCGCCTTGCGCAGGCTGCGCCATATATCTTGCTTCTTTCGGCGACGCCTCATCAGGGAAAGAGCGATGCCTTTCTTAGGCTTATGTCGCTTCTCGATCCCATCGCATTCACTTCGGAGGATGAACTCGAAAGAGATACGGTCTCGGAGTATGTCCTTAGAACGGAGAAACGAAAGGCGATAGATATAGAGGGTAAGGCTCTGTTCAAGAAGAGAATGACGAGCCTGGTGCCGGTCGATTTCGACGAGAAGTCCTCAAGACAGCAGAAACTGTATGAAGCGGTTACTAAATACGTTAGAGAAGGCTACAAGAGAGCGATAAGCCAGAAGAAGAACCATATAGGTTTTCTGATGCTCCTTATGCAGAGGCTTGTCGCCTCTTCCACTTCGGCCATAGCCAGAGCCCTCGAGAAGAGGCTCGAAGCGATTTCCAGTCCGGGCGATCAGATAATGCTTCCGCTCGATCTCGATAGCTTCTCCTTTGCAGAGTTTGAAGAGCTGAACAGCAGCGATGAGATAGACTTTCTTGGGATTATCAGGATCAAACCCTTCGTCAGCGAGGCGGAAAGGGTCCGCTATCTTCTTGGACTGGCAAGGGCTGTCGAGCTTGAGGAGAGCGACGCTAAGGCTCTGCGGCTGTTTGAGATTATTCAGACGACCAGAAGAGAGGAAATGAATCCAGATGTTAAGATCCTAGTCTTCACAGAATTCGTAGCAACCCAGCAGATGCTCCAGAAGTTTCTTCAGGAGAGAGGCTTCACCGTGAGCGTCCTCAACGGTTCTATGAGTCTCGAGGAGAGACTTAAAGCTCAACGGTCGTTCGCGGGCGAGTCGCAAATCCTTATCTCAACGGACGCGGGAGGCGAGGGGCTAAATCTTCAGTTCTGCCACGTCGTTGTGAATTACGATATGCCATGGAATCCGATGAAGATAGAGCAGAGAATCGGCAGGGTCGATAGAATCGGTCAAACTCAAGATGTTAAGGCCTTCAATCTGGCGATTACCGCAACTGTGGAGTTCAGAGTTATCAAGGTTATTCAGAGAAAGTTGCAGGTGATACTTGAGGAGTTCGGCGTTGACAAGACCGGCGATGTTCTCGATTCAACGGAGGCGGCAGACATCTTCGACGACATCTTCGTTGCTGCGATAACCAACCCGGACAACCTCGAAAAGCTGGTTGACAGCTCGCTGGAGAGGATAAGAGAGCAGATTATCATTTCAAAGGAGCGTGGCAGGATTCTGCCCGCAGACAGTTCGATCGGGCCGGAAGAAGTCAGAAAGCTGATAGATCAACCTGTACATTATTGGCTCGAAAGGGCAGTTATATCTTTCGTGAGGAGCAGAGAGGGAAAGTCCGTCAAACTGGGAGATAACTGGAAGGTATTCTTGCAAGGTGAGATCGACGAGGAAGTAATCTGCTTTTCACGAAACGATGATCCCTATGTCAGGACAATTACATTCAACGATCCTCTGGTGAAAACTATCGTGAAAGAGATTCCGCAGTTTCCGGAAGGGCTGTCAGTTCCTGTCGCAAGCGTCCACAACATTCCGAAAGGAATCTCCGGCATCTGGTCGCTCTGGAGGGTAACTGCACACGGTTCTAAGTACGATCTTCAGAGAGTAGTGCCGGTGTTTGTAAGTGAAAGTGGGCAGATTCTTCATAGATCTGCCGATCTTATCTGGACGAGACTGATCGAGGGTGAAGTATCGGTTACTTCGCTCGAAGCGGCCAATGGGATCTATGAAATGGCCGAGAGCAGGCTTAAAGAAAGCTTTTACGAATTGAGAAGTATATATTATCGTAGAGTCGAGAAAGAGAGAGACAGGAAGAAAGACTGGTTTGGAATAAGGAGAAGGCTCGCCGAGAGATCCGGTCTCTCACAGGTTAGAGATTACAGAGTCAGGAAACTAAACAGAGAGCTCGAAAAGTGGAGCTCTGAAGAGGAGACTGTTATTCCTCATAT
>Ga0209164_1001106_pt1 | contig 39880 bp, 40 predicted proteins | sample MTBNYHSulfiMetaG_FD_187458 | JGI IMG/M metagenome (GOLD analysis project Ga0209164, IMG submission 187458) | Enrichment culture microbial communities from rom New York Harbor, USA that are MTBE-degrading - MTBE-NYH (New York Harbor Sulfidogenic)... | ecosystem: Environmental > Aquatic > Marine >... | reverse complement strand
CCGGCATGGGGTTAGCCGGGGGATCCAGGATACAAGACTGGATTCCGGATCGGGGTGCGGAATGACTCGACTGGGCAAGGAAAAAGTACTGTAAGAAAACCTGTAAAAAAATGAAGTTTCATACGAGACTCCTGGTCCCCGCACAACCCGGCCCGCCCCACGAGCCCCTATCCGTCTTGACTCCCCCGAGCCTATACCTTATAATCCTTTTCACCTTTGAGCGTCGCTCCACAGGAGCGATCCCCACAGGTGATTGCGCCGTAGCCCTGAGCCTGTGGAAAGGCGAAGGTGGATTCAAACGACTGAAATTCCTGGAGAAAAGGAGGCAAAGCATGAAAAAGAAGGCGACCGTTGTTGGAGCGGGCAACGTGGGTGCCACCGCTGCCATGCGCCTTGCAGAAAAGGAACTTGCCGATGTGGTCTTGATCGATATTCTCGACGGCGTCCCTGCCGGCAAGGCACTCGATCTTGCGGAAGCGGCTCCCATCGAGAAGCACGATTCGCGTATCCTTGGAATCACGTCCGACTATAGCGCCACGAAGGACTCGGACATCGTCATCATCACCGCGGGTATCCCCCGGAAACCCGGGATGAGCAGGGATGATCTTCTTTCCACAAACATGGGCATCGTCCGCAACGTCACGGAGCAGATAAAAAAGTTCTCGCCCAACGCGATTCTCATCATTGTGAGCAATCCCTTGGACGCCATGTGCCACGTGGCCTATGACGTGAGCGGGTTCCCCAAAGAAAAGGTGATCGGCATGGCCGGCGTTTTGGATTCCGCTCGCTTTCGGACCTTCATCGCCATGGAGCTGGATGTCTCGGTTGAAAACACCCATGCCTTTGTGCTAGGCGGCCACGGGGACACCATGGTTCCCCTTCCCCGCTATTCCACGGTGGCCGGCATTCCCATCACGGAATTGATGTCCCCGGAAAAGATAGAAGCCCTTGTGCAGAGAACCCGAAACGGGGGAGCGGAGATCGTGGGGCTTCTCAAGACGGGAAGCGCCTACTATGCGCCGGCTTCCGCGGCGGTGGAAATGGCCGAGGCGATCCTGAAGGACAAGAAGAAAATCCTCCCCTGCGCGGCGTTGCTACAGGGAGAATATGGGATTCACAACCTTTTCATCGGCGTCCCCGTGAAATTGGGGGCAGACGGCGTGGAAGAAATCATCGAGATCACCCTGACCGATGAGGAGAAACAGGCCCTGCACAAATCCGCCGATGCCGTTCAGAAGCTGGTGGATGACATGAAGAGATTGAGTTCGTAACCGATTTAACTCCCTGTGATCGAACCACAAACCCTCTCCCCCAGAGAGGCTCTCGAAACGGGGGAGAGGGAAGTGGCGGCGAAAAACCTCTCATGCGCCGGGCAAGGGGGTCTTGGCAGGCCCGTAGTGACCGATCAGGGTGGCCGTTTGGATCGTTACAGGCAGCACGGCCTTCACGAACTCCACGTAGTCCCCTTCCTCGGGTATGTCCAGGGTCCCGGTTTTCAGGGCGTAGAGCGTGAACACATACCGGTGAGAGGAATCGGGCGGCCAGGGGGGCCCGTAGCCTTTCCCGAACCCGGGGATCTTGAAGGTCACGAAGTCGCTGTTCAGCTCCTTTGCTCCGGCAGGGACCTTCCCGGGGCTTGCACCTTCCGCAAGGCTCGTTGTGCCGGCAGGGATGTTGTAGATCATCCAGTGCGCGAAGACCCGCGGAAACTGAAACTCTTCCGGCACGTCCGGATCTGCCATACCCAGCGCGAAGCTCTTGGTTCCCTTCGGAATGTCCTCCCAGCTCAAGGGTGGCGAGACACTTTCCTTTTCCGCATACTTGTCCGGAATCCTTCCACCGTTCTCGAAAGCCGCCGATTTCAGAGTAAACATCTCTCTCCCTCCTTTCCACGGTTTTACACTTGGCCCGGCAAGCCCGGGCGCGCCTTCACCTCCCTATTAAAACCGCATGATCTCCAGATGTCAATTTCTAACGTCCCTTGAAAACCGGCTCCCTCTTTTCCATGAAAGACTTGAATCCTTCCAGGAAGTCTTCGCTGTTTGCAGTGAGGCCGAGCACGTAGCTTTCATAGTCTAAAGCCATGGCAAGATCCATCTTGAAGAAATTCTGTAACCCGCGCTTGGCAAATGCGATCGGAATGGGAGCGTTTTTCGCCATCCTCGTCGCCATCTCATAGGTCGCAGGCATCAATTCCTCGTGAGGCACCACCCTGTTCACGATCCCGATCCTCAGGGCTTCCTGGGCGTCGATCAGCTCCCCTGTAAAGATCAACTCGGCTGCCTTGGAATAACCGACCAGCCGGGGCAGCAGGTAGATCCCGCCCCAGTCCGGGTGCGCACCCCGGCGTGTGAACACTTCTCCGAATCTCGCCTTCTCACTGGCGATGCGGATGTCACAGGCAAGGGCCAGATTGCATCCTCCCCCTGCCGCCACCCCATTGACGGCTGCGATCACAGGTTTCTCCACTTCGTTGAGGGCGAGAACAATCTTGTTCATCGGCATCCTTTCGTTCGAGATTTCCTTCAATCGCTCCTGGAGCTTCCCGGAGACGAAATCTTCCACGTCACCCCCCGCACAGAAAGCCTTGCCGGCACCCGTAAAGACAATGACCCGGATGTCCTGATCGGAGCATACGTCCTGGACAGCCTCCCAGATCTCTTCCCGCATCCTCCCTGAAAATGCGTTGTACTTTTCCGGATTGTTCAGGGTGATCGTCGCGATGCGATCCTTCTTATCCAGCAGAACACGTTCCCAGCCCATGGCTTACCTCCTCCATAAACATTCCAGCGCAAGTTGTGAAAAAAAACACCCCACAAGAAAAAAGAGCATACAGGAGAGAGGAGACAGGAGACAAGGGGCAAAAAACAAAAAACGGGAGGCGGAGAAAAAAGCGTAGGAGAAACCGGGACGCAAAGCACAGGTTGGTGCTTGACTCCCTTCCAAAGGGATTGATAGAGATGTTTGGAGAAAAGACACCGAGGGTTACCCGCCGATGTTTTTGCCGGGTTCATCGCCGTGGAAAATGGAACCGAGTTCAAAAGTCCTGACCCATAACTGTTTGATTTTCCGACGCGCCGTATGAAAGTGGAAAATTAGGTTTTATTTCCACCCTGAGGATGATCCAACCCCCCCTTTATTTAAAGGGGGGGCAGGGGGGATTTCATGAGCGTTGTTAAAATCCCCCTCGATCCCCCTTTTTCAAAGTGAGCATGTCCCATATCTCTTGCCGGACACATGGGATTTGACTCCTTGTGTCCGGCAGTGCCACTTATGGGTAAAGATCAGTTTTTCAAAGGTGGAGCGTAAGAGCTTGGAAGTGTTCTCCAAGAAAATAGCGATTTTGGACAAGGATGTGATGGGCTTATCCGTCGCAACTTCTTGTAGGTCGTTCCTTCAGGGGGGTGCTTCTTGGATGAAATACGCCTTCTAAGCCATCTCGAAGCATTGGCTCACAGCCTCGGAGTCAAAATCCGCTACGAGCCCATGGAAGACGAATCCCGTGTTTCCCGTGGGGGTCTTTGTCGCGTCAGGGATCAGTACTTCATCATCGTCCATTCCAAAGCGAACATGGGGGAAAAGATCAGAACGCTCGCCAAAGCCCTGCGCCGCTTCGATTTGAGCCGGGTTTACATCAAGCCGGCCCTAAGGGAACTCCTCGAGGATCCGGATCAGGAGGAGACCTAAAGGATAAAGGTCCTTTTCCCTTTCCTTCTGGCCTTTATTTTCGGGCGAGGGCTCGTTCGGCTGTAAAGCTCCAGGTACTTGGTGATGGCGAATTTCATATCCTTTCTCTCGCAGATCTCCTGGATTCCGCGGATTCCGTGATAGTAATCGAGCTGCTGATAAATGCTCTCCGAGAAGCGGTGCAGGGAATGAGAGCGGACCAGGTTTTCCTCCACCTCGAAGCCCCTGGATGCCATTACCCGAGGTCCGGCAAAAATGACCAGGGCTTTGGGCTCAGCGAGGATGATGTCTCCAAGGGCCGCGTAACTGGCAATGGCGCCGCCTGTTGAAGGATCGGCCAGCACCGAGAGAAAGGGCAGCCCATGCCTTTTCAACCGATTGACGGATTCGATGGTTTTCACCATTTGCATGAGGGCGGAAATTCCCTCATACAGCCTGGCTCCACCCGAGCAACAGAGGCTGATGAAGGGGAGATTTTCCTGGATCGCATAGTCCACCGCTCTTCTGAACTTCTCGCCGAAGGCCACACCCATGGAGCCCCCGCAGTAATAAAACTCGCTGATGGCCATGACCACGCGGAACTGGTGGATCCGCGCGCTGCCCACAACCAGCGATTCCTTGAACTCGGAGCGCCCGTTCTGCTTTCCCAGAAAGTCGCGATAATAATCGGTGACCATGTCCTCTTCCAGCAGGTCCTCCACGCCTAAATCCCTGAAGAGTTCATGGAAAGTACCGGGGTCCACCAGGCAGTCGATCCATCCGCTTGCCCCCAGCGTGTAAGCGTAGCCGCATTCGGGACAAACGTTGAAATTGTCCAGGAACGTCTTGAGCGGGATCAATTTCCCGCACCCTTTCCTGTTATTGCCACCGGCTGCCGAAACACCACACTGTACGAAGTCGGTCGCCGCTTCTTCCTTCTTGAGGTTTCCGTAATCGTCACTCACTTCCGTCATGCTGGAGTAGTTGACGATCTTGATATCCGGCGGCGGCGCACGAAAGGCTTTCCTGATCGGGTTCTCTATGTATCGTTTGATGTCGTAAAAAGTTCCGCTCCCCTTGTTCAATCCGTATTTTTTGGCCTTGTACTCTCGTTTCCTGATGAGCCTTTTTATGCGTGAATGGGAGAGATCCTTTACGGCCTTGCTCAGAAATTCCCGGATATTCTCGGACATGCCCTTGGAGTCCGTCACGTTTTGAGGCGAGGGGATAATCCGGTCGATCACGCCCAGGTTCTTGAGCTCCCTGGCCGTGGGTTTAAGGATTGCAAGGGCGTCCCCGATGCGTGTCGCGTCCCTGAATACGATGGAAGCCATACTTTCAGGGGGTGCCGTTGCGTAAAGGGCATCGTCCATCATTCCCCTGATATCCGTCACCTGGAGCGCCAGAGCGCCCCCGCTCCCTCCTTCCCCCAGAATGAGGGAAATGGTTCGCAGAGGCAATACGAGGAACTCACGGATAAGATGGGCGATAAAAAAAGCCTGAAAACGCTGGGCGGAATACATCGAAATATCCGCGCCATAGGTGTCGATTATGGTGAAAATGAAGGTTTCGTTCGGATCCGACAGGCGCGCTTTCTTCAGGACATTGAGGATGAAGGAATGATCGTCCGAGGTGAGCATGCCGTAGTTCAGCTTTTTCAGATCGTCGCTGTTCCTCAGATCACCGGGCTTTGGTTTCTGTTGCGCAATGACGAAAAGCTGCTTGTTCAGAAACCGGCATGGCCCGGAAATGAGGGAACCCCCCTCATGATCGAAGGGGGCGAAATCGGGAAAGAGATTACTGATGACATCCGAGGCCCTTGGCCGAAACGGGTGTCGCGTGCGCTTCTTGAAAACATCCACGATGTCCGGTTTCGATGGCTTTGCTTTCATGGTATTTTCTTGACCTTCCGACTCGGTGATTTACCTGGGCACTGCCCGGCGAGACATTTTCGGATCTTCCAGGAATGGAATATAAGGGTATCACGCCCCGGCCAAATTATCAAGCATCGAGAACGCTATCGTGTAACATCAATTAGGGGGAGCACACCTGGATTCCGCCCCGGTTTTCACCGGGGTGACGCGCCGGAATCCAGACCTCTTAACAGCAACCATGTTCAGCCCTAAATATTGAGAAGACACGCTACCGTTTCATCAAATTGAATTTTGAAGAGGTATCGGGGGATCGAGGGGGATTCTATCTTCCCCCTTTGACAAAGGGGGATCGAGGGGGATTTTAAGAAAGTTCATGAAATCCCCCCTGCCCCCACTTTTAGTATCGGCATGACGCAGTCGCCAAAGGTGGAGTATTTTGAGAGGCGCCTTGAATCTATTTCGGTCGGGCCGGTGAAGATCGTTCAAAATAGTCGCGCAGGATGAGGGCGTGATCGAATGCGAGGTGATCGGGCAGGCTTTGGCGGGTGAAGACGGCCGCATTTTTCGCATCATCAGCCGCTCTTGGCTCTCCACTCCCTCTGGCCACAAAAACCACCGTGATGGTATGGTGCCTGGGATCTCTCCCGGGATCCGAATACGCGCCCAACTGATAAAGGAGTTCCACATCGAGGGAGGTCTCCTCCCTTGCCTCCCGGACTGCCGCCTTCTCCACGCTTTCACCGTAATCCACGAAGCCTCCAGGCAGAGCCCAACCGTAAGGGGGCTTCTTCCTCTCAATGAGCACGATTCCCCGCGGCTCTTTCTTCTCTTCGCGGGCGTTTTCACTGCCTTTCGTCTCCGCCCCGGATCCCTGCGAGGGGGCCATCTCAATGATGATATCCACGGTTGGAAAGGGGTTTCGATATTTCTCCACCGCCTTGCCGCAGTGAGGACATCGAAGGGTATCCTTCATGGACTCTCCCCTTTTCTCAAGAGCTGGCCTCTCACGTAGATCATCCTCTGGACGGCCGTAAAATTGGTAAATATGGCGAGCAAAAGGAGAGTCACTTTCAACAACAGAACACCAATCACGGGAATCGACCCCAGCAGAGAGCCGATAATCAAGAGCACCATTCTTTCGGGTCGTTGCATCCAACCGACCTTGCAGTCGATTCCGAGCCCCTCGGCTCGTGCCCTCGTGTAGCTCACCATGAAGGAGCCGGAAACGGCCAGGATGATCCACAAGACCGCCCACGGACTTTGAAAATGAAGAGGGTTTCCACTCTCTCCTTTCAACAGGACTTCGCCACCGGAAAAATGCCACGCAAGCCCGAGATAGATGAACACCTCCCCGAACCGGTCAAGGGTGCTGTCAAAAAAAGCCCCGAAGGTCGAATTCTTTCCTGTTTGCCTGGCCAGTCGTCCGTCCAGTGCATCGCAGGTGCCGGCCAAGGCCACGGCCCACGCACCCCAGAAATAAGCTCCCGCGCTGTAAATCAATCCTGCAAACAAACTGAGAACCAGTCCTGCCAGGCTCAGGGCGTTTGGATGCACTCCGAGCCGGGCCAGGAGATTGCCCACAGGCCCCACAATCTGGAAGTACCTCTCCCTGGTCCCGTCACTTAACAAGGCAAAGTTGCCCATCGATGACCTCTACACGGTGCAAGTCTCTGGAGTTCCGGGTCAAGCCGGGGAATGACAGGTCGCTACCCAACAACAGAAATCTGCTTCCCCTGCCCCGCCCCGGGTCGGGACAAAGAAGGCGAGGGGTTTTAACCATCTCCGAAAGAGACGCTAATAGGGAGAAGGTATGGGGATCGTTTTCCATTGTCAACGGGAAAATTCCGCTTCCTCACCCCATGCCCGGTGAGACCGGGATATGCTAGACTCGGACAGGGTTCAAGCCACGGCGAGGCGCTTTCAGTCACTGCGGTCGCCTCGTGGGAACGCAAGCGGAGGCTGGAATCAGTGCTTCCCTTGAGAACCGGGCAAAATCCAGCCGGCGGGGTTGGGATGCCGCGGCATCAGTATTCGGAGGGCATCTGCTTGAGCTCGGCCAGAGAAAAGACCGGCCCGTCCTTGCAGACGTACTTATCTCCGATGTTACAGCGGCCGCACATGCCGATGCCGCATTTCATGCGCATCTCAAGGGAAAGAATGATCCTTTCCGGCGGAAATCCCAGTTTCTCCAACACCGGCTGCGTGAACCTGATCATGATGGGCGGACCGCACACAAGCGCAATGGCGTTCTCGGCACTCGTGATTTTCTTTTCCGTGATGGCGGGAACGAAACCAATATTGTATTTCCAGTCGGGATCGTCGGTGCCGTCCACCGTGATGTGCATGTGGAGGTCGTCGCGCCTTTCCCATCCAGCCAGTTCTTCCTTGTAAAGCAGCATACCCGGGTTTCTGGCGCCATAGACCACAGTGATGTCTTTGAATTTGGGACGGTTTTCCGGCTGGAGCATATAGACGATGCTCGACCTCAGGGTGGTGAAAGCAAATCCCCCCCCAATGATCACCACGTTCTTTCCTTCCATCTCCTCCCAGGGGTACCAGTTGCCGAGAGGACCGCGGATACCCATCACGTCGCCTTCTTTCATCTTGTGGAGATGGGTGGTCACGACGCCGACCTTGTTCACCGTGAACATCACGTACCCTTTTTCCGTGGGCGAAGATGCAATGCCGATGGGAATCTCTCCCTTCCCGGGCACGGACAGTTCCGCGAACTGGCCTGGAATGTAAGCAAATTTCTTCTCGTGCTCCGGGTCCAGAAACACGAACTTGAACGTTTTCAAGTTACGGTCTTCGGTTTCCGTAACGATCTGATCGATTCGGACTGGAAATGGCCAATACGGATTTTCCAACGCTACACCCCCTATCCTGCGCAGAAAGCCGAGCGCACGGGGAAACCATCCTCCATGCACTATTCAAATTCATTCATCAATTCAAAGACCTGCCTGATGTCGATATTCACCGGGCAGTAGCGCACACATCGCCCGCACCCGGAGCACTGAACCCCGTCACCGTACTTATCCACGTAATACTTCAGCTTGTGCATGAATCTCTGGCGAACCCTCTGAACCTTGGCATCGCGAGGGTTATGACCCGAGCCGTGCAGGGTAAAAAGCGGGAACATGCACGAATCCCAGTTCCTGATTCGATCCCCTCCCTTTCCCGACACCTCGTCCTGGATATCAAAACACCAGCAGGTGGGGCAAAGATACGTGCACGTGCCGCAGTTGATGCACGCGAAAGCCACATCATCCCAAAACAGGGCCTCGAAAAGAGCCAGGGTCGGCTTGTCCTTCAGCTTGTCCGTGGGAACCTTGCCGGTGATTTTTTCCTCTGCGGAGGTGGCCAGCTTTTCCGCTTCCTTCAACAGGGACTCATCGGCCGGTTCCCCGCCCTCCATCTTGCCGAGAAATGCTTCGCCTTTCTCCGTCAACGTCCTGGCGAGAAACCTTTCGCCCAGGTCATAGACAAGCACATCCAATCCTTTTTCACTGAAGGGCCCTCCTCCCACCGACGTGCAGAAGCATGTGGAGCAAGGATCGGTGCATCCCAATCCCACGAGGGTGGTGGATTCAAAATGTTGAACCCAAAAGGGATCCCGGTATTCCGGGTTGTCGAAATTGACCTTCACGATTTGGAAAGCGTGGGCATCGCAAGGTCTTATTCCCACAATCGCCCTGGCGGAATAGTCTTTCGGCGATTCTTTCAGGATCTTGGCATCGGAATCCTCGGGGTCCAGGGAGTATTCAAACATTCGCTCGGACTGCGGGTAGACAAGAGATTTAGGCGAAAGGCGGGTATTCTGGTACCCGAAATCGGGCCTCGCGCCTTCCTCCAGGGGCTCGAAAACATGAAAGTCCCCCTCCCTGACCGGAACGAATATTTTGTATTCCTCTTTCAGGCTCTCCAGGGCCGTTATCCATTCTTTCTTCGTGAAACTCTTTGCTGCCATGGGACCTACCTTTTTCTCGAAGCGGTTGGGTTACACCATCACCGGATGAATTCGTTGTAATCATCCGGACGATACACGTCCAGCGGCGGCCTCTTATCGGGATCCAGCCCGGCCTCCCAGGAAAACAGCTCTTCAGCGTCCTTGTTCAGCTTCTTGGTGAACTGCCTGACCGGGATGCCGACGGGGCAGACTCTCTCGCAGGCACCGCAGTCGGTACACCGTCCGGCGCAGTGGTAAGCCCGCAAAATGTGAAATGTCATGGTGTCGGTGGGGTCGATACTCTTTCCCACCCACTGGGGCTGGGATTCATCCACAAAACAAGTCGGGCAGTAACACAAGGGGCAGGCGTTTCTGCAAGCGTAACATCGAATGCACTTGGAGATCGTGCGGGTGAAAAAACCCCACTTCCTTTCGGGCTCCATCTGTTCAATCTTTTTCACATCCTTATAAACATCCACCCCTTCCTGCTCCGGAACCGGGTCGGCAATCATCTCATCATAGATGACCGGATTGCGATGGGTGCACGTGGCGCAGTTGCGTTGGAGGAAATCCCTTTTATTGAAAGTCTCCTCGAACCCCTTTCCCTTCACCGTAAAGGTTTCCCCCTCATCGACCACGTCCAGGATTTCCCTGTGTTTGACGGCCCTGGCCACGGCCCTGTGGTCGATCATACCGGTGCAGGGGATGCCCACGATCACCAGTTGCTCCCGCTTGATCTGGTTTTCGATGATATGGGTGACGATGTTCCTGGAATTGCACCCGTTGGCCACAATTCCTATCCTGTCCGTCCTCTTGGTCAAGTAGTTGCAAAGGTTCAGACCGCAGTTGCTGTCCCAGAAGAGAAGGTCCACCTTGTCCGGATGGCGGATCACCACGGGCTCGTTCATCATGGGGACCGAGCCCTTTTTGTAGCCGATAAAAACGTCCACCTTTTCTTCTTTGAGCAGCCTCGAGGCCCTCTCCCTGATTTTTTCCGTATACTGGCGCATCATGCCACCTCGGCTTTTTCCTTCAAAAGATGCTTGGCCGGTCCCAGACGCTTCACTTCCTCCGCAACAACCTTGGCCACCTCGACGAACTTGGAGGCCTCTGCCGAAGAAATCCATGAGAAGTGCAACCTTCCGGGTTCGATCCCGATATGTTCCAGAAGTCTCTTGAGAAGCGCAAATTTCCTTCGGGCGTAATAATTACCTTCCAGGTAATGACAGTCGCCCGGGTGTCACCCGGACACCCAAACGCCATCGGCCCCCCGCCGAAGGGCGGCCAAAATGAATTTCGGACTCACCCTGGCCGAGCAGGGAACCCTGATGATCCTGAAGTTCGACGGGTATTGCATGCGGCTGACCCCTGCCAGGTCCGCTGCACCGTAACTGCACCAGTTGCAGAGAAAGCTTGTAATCTTTGGTTGCCAATCATTCATTGGGTCTCTCCTCTATGCTTCAGAGATCACATTATCATAATAATCATCCGTACTTACCCGCTCAATCCTTCCTTTCGAAAAAGCGCGAGCCGGAGATCCCGATCTTGAGAAAAAGATCACAAAGACATTTCTTTATACAGGAGACCGTTCGTTATCACAAGAAACTCTTGCCCAAAATCGATATTTTTTTTCGAAACTGCTTCCATGAACCTCTTTTCCCACCAAGCGCCATCTTTACCCTCCCCCTTGACAGCCCTTGGCAGAGGGGGACCGAGGGGGATCGGCTCTTCCCCTTTCGCAAAGGGGGAGCGCGGGGGATTTTGAGAAGCCTCCCAATTTTTTTGCCGGAATCGGCGTCGTTTTTTGCTATATTGCCGGAAAACGCGAGGCGGTTTTTTCTGGAACCGCAGAAACACAGATAACGAGAACTATGAATAGAAGAGGATTTCTGGCTAGGGTACTCTGGGGAGTTTTATGCACCATTGGAGCTGCAATCTCGGCCTACCCTGTTCTTTCATTCATCACGCACAAAAAAATAACCTCGAAAACGGTGACTTTCAACCCCCAGGACCAGGCCTCCACGGTAACCTACAAGGAGGGCGTCTACCTGGTAAAAGACGGTCCGACCCCCTATGCGCTCTCCTCCACCTGCACCCATCTGGGGTGCACCCTTAATTATGACGTCGTCGCCGAGAGATTCCGCTGCCCTTGCCACGGCAGCGTTTTCGACCGTTCGGGGAAGCGGCTTTCGGGTCCTGCCACGAAGGACCTTCGCAGAATCCCTCTCTCCCAAGCTGAAAACGGGGATTTGGTCGTGGTGCTTGAACTCTAAAGAAACGAAGGGAGCCTGAACTTGCCATTCTTGTCGGATAGAATCACAAACAGGCTTCTAACGGCCTTGCCGCGCCTCGGGCTTTCTTGCTTTGGACTTTCCCTAGTCTCCGGGATTATTCTTGCCTTCGTCTACCGCCCCGTGGGAAATGTATTTCAAAACGTCGAAGAGATCACCACCCGGATTCCTTACGGTTGGTTTTTCAGGCAGTTTCATTACGCTTCCGGGCAGATGTTCGTCATCCTGATGTTCGCCCATACCCTGGAGCATTTTTTAAAAAGGCGCTACAGGACCTATTCTTCTCGTGAATGGGCCGTCCTCATCCTGTCGCTTTGCCTTTGCTTTTTTGTGCTGTTCACAGGGTTTATCCTGAAAGGGGACAAGGAGGGGATCTTTGCGGGCCGGATCTTCATGAATCTTCTCCTCTCGATTCCCATAGGGGGAGGGGTTCTTTCCAGAGTGTTCATCGTGCCAGGAGAGAGCTTTTTTTTCCTGCCCTATCTCTACCACTGCATGATTCTTCCATTTCTCATCGGCTATCTCATCCGGAAACACGTTCGCGAGTGGATGCCCGGGCAGGGGTCTTTTTTTTGGGCGACCATGGGGATTTTCGTGTACGCATTGTTGATCGATCCCTTCATGGACATCCCACCCGATGCCCCTGTAAACGCCGTCAAGGGGCCCTGGTTTTTTTTGGGCATTCAAACATTGCTGAAATTCCTGCCCCCCCTTTGGGGAGGCCTGTTGATTCCCGGCTTCCTCGTGGGGTGTCTCTTCCTCCTCCCGTTAGCGGGTCCCTTTCTGCAAAGGTTTCTCCATTACCTCCTCGTGGCCTCCCTCCTATTGGGGACGTACATTAGTTTATAAGTTTTTCGGGCCACGTTCGGAAGAAGACACCGGCAGCAAGGATTGTCACCGCCTTCTTCAGAAGGACTCGACCATTCCATGCGCGTCCTTTTTCACTCAGGTCGAAAAGATCACGCACTCGTTTCATACAAAGCCCTCGTTTCAGGGGCCATTGCCTCGATCCTTTTTATCGCCTCTTGCGGTGAAACAGCCTCAAGGGGACCTTCCGGGGTCTGCATCACAACGCCGCTTTTGGTTAAAAATTCAAACCGTTGCTTACGTTCGTTCTTGTCCGGACAACAGATGAACTGGCAGTGGGCGCATGTTGTGCGGATTCTCGCATCGAGCAAAAAGTGATAGTGGCCCCCCTCAATCTTCGGCCACTTGCTGTATGCTTCGCTGGCCTTTTGAAAGGCGGACATGAATTCCCCATCTTTCTCAGGAATCGGAAAACGGCCCGGAGACCAGGTGGACCATTTCCCGGATTGATGCAATCCGGTCAGGCCGCCGCACACATACGCGCACCTCATATACGATCGGCGTTTTGCATAGGAAAAATCCACGCCCCCCATGGTGACATGGGTCTTCTCGTTTTTGTCCATAAATCCCGAAGCGCATGACGCCATGCACAACCCGCAGCTATCGCAATAGTTGTCCTCATCAGGCAGCGGGTCGGTGGGAGTCAACTCGGCCGCGGTGACGACAGATCCCAGGACAACAGCCGCCCCGGCGTCTTTTAAAATCACGTTGCCGGACAGTCCGAAATGGCCTACGCCGGAGCGAACCGCCAGATACCTGTGCGATATGTTGGGAAGCATATCGAAGCTTGTATAGGGCTTTTCCAACCTGTAGTGCCGGTTTGAGGCCAGGCTGACCGAAGGAATCCCTTTCATTTTCAGATAAGTGGCCAGTTCCAGTGAAATGCCGCTCGACAGCGTGTATGCCATGTATGTGGCGTGCTCAAGAGCCAAATGATCCTTTTTCATGAGATATGGACGGATCAGTTTTTGATCTATCGGAACGGCATAGGTGACGGCGGATTTCGCACTGCGAAGCACATAGGTCAAGTCCGTCGAAGGCGGCCCTCCTTCGAGAGTTCGGACCGTTGCTATCCCCGCCTTACTTGCGCCTCTATCCAACACAAAATCCATAACGATCTCGCTTAATTCCGCCATGTGGGTGAAACCCTCCTTCGAAAATTATTCCAGGCCCTCGATTGCTTACCATAATTCTTTGAGAATACGGCTTAGGCCAAGATTCTTGTCCTGGATGGTGATATTACAAATTTCGCTTTTAAGTCAAAAAATTTACTCTCTGATACTTTCTCGGCGGTAAGGGGGGAAGGAAAAAAGGGGAGGTGAAGGGGTTAGTGACCACTAACCCTACAACGATACTTAGTATCCCGTCATTCCGGCCCCGCATCAAGTGCGGGATAAACTCCAGCCGGAATCCAGTTACAGCTGTGAGGAATCTGACCAATTGGATTCTCTTCCCATGCTCGGATTCCTGGATGCCCCCGGCTAACCCCATGCCGGGACAAGCACCTCAAGTCCGGCATGACGGAGTTCCAAATGCCGCGCCACTGCTAAGTGACGTTGTAGGGCTAAAAGGCTCAAAATGATCCGGAGCATCGAATCCGAATGATCGAACAGTCTCGATTTGACATTGGCCCCGGATTTCCTGTACGCTTTACCTGTTCCGTTTGACCGTCGGTCCGGCGAGAACCTGTCGCGGAAAAACAGAGCGGAAAGAAAGGGGGGCTGGTATGAAGGAGAGGATACGCATCGAAGAGGGGGATATCACAAAGCAGACCGTAGATGCCATAGTCAATGCAGCCAACACCTCCCTTCTGGGAGGAGGCGGCGTTGACGGAGCGATCCACCGGGCAGCAGGCCCTGAGCTGCTTGAAGAGACCCGGAAAATTGGAGGGTGTCCGACGGGTGAGGCAAGGGTAAGCAAGGGGTATCGCCTGCCGGCAAAGTGGGTGATCCACACGGTCGGACCTGTCTGGAGAGGCGGCAATAGCAACGAAGATGCTTTATTGGCCAGTTGTTACAAGAACAGCCTCAAGGCTGCCGCAGAATTGGGGGTAAAAACGATCGCGTTCCCCTCGATCAGTACAGGCGCTTACGGATTCCCCATCGATCGCGCCACGGAAATCGCGATGAAGGAAACAAAGAAGTTCCTGGAAACCAATGATGCGCCGGAAAAGGTTGTTTTCGTCTGCTTCGGGGAAAAAGTCCGAAAAACCTATGAAGAAGGTTTTAAACGAATTTGGGGGGGGTAACCGGGTTGCGAGTTACGGGTGATGTTTCCCCCTCCCCCCCGCCCCTCCCACGTGGGGAGGGGAGTCTAGGAGGTGTTCCCAATCAACTAATTCACTAATTCACCAATTCACCAATCACCCCAAACGGTGTTCACGCCCTCACGATGAAAGGTGTTGACCGCGTTGCGAGCGGATTTTCCCCCTCCCCCCCGCCCCTCCCACGTGGGGAGGGGAGTCTAGGAGGTGTTCCCAATCAACCAATTGACCCGATGGTGTTTTGCGCAGCGCCCTTGCGCCCCCAGGATCAGGGGTTTTCGTCGTCTTTGAGAAAGTGGCGATGATATTCCTCTTCCGTAAGATACTTCTTCAGAAGACGCGTGATAAAATCAAAAAGCGCCTCCAAATCCTCCCGGGACATCCGCTTCGTTATGAGGGACATAACGGCATCGTCGGAGAATTTTTGCAGATAATAGGTGATGGTGCACTCATCCACCTCGCGGCTGTACCCCATGGCCACAAGGCCGTCATACTCCTCCACAAAGCGATGGCTGTGGATGCTCACGATCAAAAACCCAACGACTGGTTGATCAGGACGACCGTGATGTCGGTCAGAGAAGGTCGCCTGTGAAGGATGGTGGTAGTCCGGCAGATCCTGCGCGGCACATTGCAGTCGTTGCAAAATCCGGTTTCAGCGCAGGGCGTATCCATCCCAAGGCTCTTGGCCCTCATGGGTGCCGCCACCTCCTGGACCCGTCGCATGGCCGATTCAAGATCCGGGGTGACCTTGTTCATCCCGGCAACAATGATGACCTTCTTAGGTCCGAAGGTCATGGCGGTGGTGCGGTTTCCGATGCCGTCCACGTTGACCACCTCTCCTGTCGCGGACAGGGCGTTGGCGCTGCAAAGAAAACAATCGCAACGGCCCTGCTGAAGACGGATTTCCAGGTCCTCCTCTTTGGTGAGCCCTTTTTGCCAATGATCATAGATGGTCTTTCCCCTGGCCTTGAGTTCTTCCACCAGCCCGAGCGCCCGGGTGGTACTGGAGCCTGCAAACCCGAACGTCTCGTACCCTGAAATCATATCGAGCAAAAGGTTACGGGCATCCTCCGTGGAAGCAACAAAATGGGCATCAAAGTCATGTTTTTTCAAGTTGGCAACACAACGTTCAGCCAGCTTTTCCCACAGCCACGTTTTGTAAGTTTCATCCATTTCCACCTCCGGTCCGATTCTGGAACACTTTTTGGGTTGATTGGTTGATTGGTTCATTGGTTGATTAGTTAATTGGTTAATTAGTTGACTGGTTGATTGGTGGGGCGCCTCGCGCCGTTGTCCGTTATCCGTTGTCCGCTGAACGGAACCCAGAACCCAGCCCCTAGAACCCAGCACCTACAACCCGCAACCCGCAACTCGCCACCCGCAACGCACACCCAGCACCCTGAACCTAGAACCCAGTACCCTGAACCCCGAACCCACATGCCGTTCACCCTTTCGCTCTCACCTTTACGAGTTCTGCCACGATGCTTACCGCAATTTCCTCGGGGGTTTCCGCACCGATATCCAGGCCGATGGGCGAATACACCCTGGAGAGATCCGACTCCGAGAAGCCCTCCTCAAGCAGCTTTTCGTAAATCATTTCCCTCTTGCGCCTGCTTCCGATCATCCCCACGTATCTCGCCTCCGTTCTTAACGCCTGAGCTAGTACGGTCTTATCGTGCATGTGTCCTCTGGTCACAATGACCACGTAGGAGGATTCATCTATGGAAAGCCGGTCCATAACCTCTTCGAACCCCAAAACGTGCACCTCCCTGGCGTGCGGGAACTCCCTGGAGTCGGCAAAATCCGGGCGATCGTCGATCACAACGACCTCGAATCCCACAAGATTTGCCAGTGGAACAATCTGTTTCGACACATGCCCTGCCCCAAAGACGAACAGAACGGGATTGGAAAGGACAGGCTCGGCAAAGATCTCCATGTCCTTTTCCGACCCACCCTTCAGGGACAAAATCACGGGCTGCCTCGATCCAAGCAATGAATCCATTCGCAATCGTAAGGCATCGACAAGATCAGGAAAACTCCGGTGGCCTGTATGCCGCCCATCTTTTTCCAGGACCAGCTTTTGAGACCGCCCCTCCTCCCATCTGTCCGGATCGATCACGGTGAGCAGCAAACCCGTGCCCCCTCTCTTTTCGATGTGGCAGAGCCTCTCGAATAGGGCAATGGAAGTCAGATCGCCGGGTAATACCGGCTCCATGAAAATTTCCACGTCCCCTCCGCACAACATGTCGGTTTGGGCAACGTCCCTTCCTTTAAGAGAAAAATGCAGGCGCACCGGCAGACCCGTTTCGAAGACCTTCCCGGCTTCCTTTCGAACTCGCGCCTCCAGGATGCCGCCTCCCACAGTCCCCACAATGGATCCGTCATCCATGATCAGGCATTTGGTCCCGATGCCCCTGGGCGATGGGCCTGCCTGGGTGATGATCGTGGCAAGGACGGAAGCGCGCCCTTTTTTTGAGAAGCTCAGGAGACTTTCGTAGATGCCTTTCATTCTTTCCCGCTGATCACAAAATAGCGCCTTTTCAGGACGGACCCCACCACCACTGCGTCCACCTGGTTTTGTCCCTCTCGCACTAGATCCGCAAGCTCTCTTGCCGCACCGTGGTCCGGCTCGGGCAAGAGATCCAGTTTGTTCAAAAAGGCGACCCGCCTTGCAGCCGGGGGCGCCCCTTTGAAAAGACCCCCGGGATGCCTGAAAACACCGGCCAGATTCCGAGGAGTGAGTTTGCTCCCTGGTGAAAGCCCGGTAAGCTGTTCAAAAAGGTTCACCCTGAAAACAGTGTCCGCCTCAAGCCGTTTCCCCAAGGCTTCGAGACCCATCATGGCAATTACAAGGCTCGCCGAGGAAGGGATTACCGGCTCGTGCCCGGCCGGTGCTTTCAAAGGCCTGCCGGCAGAGCCGTCCGCCTCCAGGATCAAATACCGAACTCCCGGAAATCCAAAAAGTGCATCCGCAAAGGCGGAGCTTATCCCCGCCACTTTCCCCGTGCCAGGAAGATCCTGAGCCACGAACACGTGCCCGAACCTCCCGAGCATCCCCGGGATGTCTCCAGGCCGGATTCCATCCGGACCGGCAAACACCGTAGTTTCGGCACGCAGGGCCTCCCTGTGCCGCACTTTGGTCGTGGTGCCTGTCACTACCGGACGTCCGTGCAACCTCAAATCCTCGGCCAGGGCAAAAAGGAGACTTGTCTTGCCGCCCCCGCCCACAATGGCCACGTGTTCCCTGACCCCCATGCCCAGGGCAAAAACCAGATCCTCCGTCTCGATTTCCAAGGGCTCTATGTCTCCCGCGGTCTTTGCCGTCCCGATGAACGAACTATTTTTTCCGCAGCACCCGGTTATCCCCGACCCGAACCGTCACCTGGCCCCGGTCGAAGTACTCTATCAGGGGGATGGTGAACTTCCGGGAAACTCCCGTCATCTCTTTGAACTGCGGGGTGCTTATTTCACCGTACTCCTTGAGAAACCCGATCAGTTTGTGTTCCAGTTCCTTGATGGTCTTTTTGTGGAAATACAGGTCCTCTTTCGCTTTCACAAGGGTTCCTTCTTTCACCATCACCTCAAGGACTTCGCTTGCGAGTTTTCCCGGGAACTTCTCCTTCAAGTCCTTGAAAAGAGGAGGTTCCAGTCCACTCTTCAGGTAGATCTCCTCCAGCCCCTGCCTGACTTCTTCCTGGTCTTGCGCCAGGGTAACGCGATGGTCTTTGAGCCGGACGATTTCCTTTTCCTGAACGATCACCCCCTCCTGGGTAAGCTGATTCACTATAAAATTGAAAAGCCTGGGGTTCCGGGCTCCAACGCTCCTGGACCGGAGCTCCTCCTTCACCAGGCCCGCTCGCAATGGAAACGACCCGTGATAGCGGGAGATCGTCTGAACAATCTCTTCCCTGGCCTTTTCCAGCGCATCGGCATGAATGAGAAGCCCCTTATCGTACTGAATGATCTCTTTTCTGGCCATGAGGGATTGCAGGGCCTCTTCCACCTTTTTCTTGCTCGTATTCGTCAGGAACGGGAGATCCTGGACTTCCAGACCCTGAAATCTCCCCAGGGACACGAACACCTTGACCATTTCATGAAGGCCGCCGGTATGAAGCAGGTTCAATTCCGAAAGCGCGGACGCCTGGAATCGCTTCTTCTTTTTCGGCAGCGGATTGAGGATTTCTCCTCCCCCGATGGTGCGCACCGGGGAATAACTCCTGAGCACGTAGCGATCCCTCTTGAGGACGGCCGTGGGCTCATCGAGCCGAACCTGAGCAAAAGCCATCTCGGACGGTTTGAGCTCATCCCTATCAAGGAGAATCACCGTGGCGATGATCTCGGATGTACCGGTATGGAACCGAACCTTCGCCCTGTTCTTGAGCTTTCTCGGCGCACTCTTTAGGAGTTCGAGACTTACGTCCACCATGTAAGTGGGTCTGAGCGCCCCCTTGGTGGCAAGGACATTCCCCCGCTGGATGATGGCCTTTTCCACACTCTGGAGGTTAATGGCCGTCCTCAAACCGGCCCGGACCTCGCTCACCTCTTTGTTATGCACCTGGATTCCCCTGACCCGTGTGTCGATGGCCTGCGGATAGACCGTGACCTCGTCGCCGGTGTGGATCTCACCCGAAATGCTGGTCCCTGTGATCACCGTGCCGAAACCCTTCATGGTGAACACGCGATCGATGGGAAGCCGGAAGAGGTGTCCAATTTCCTTTTCCGGGATCTTGTCGACCAGCTTATCCAGCGCTCCAATGAGTCCCTCTATTCCCTGCCCGGTCGCGGAGGAGACTTCGACAACGGGCGCATCGGCCAGAAACGTGTCTGAAAGATACTCGGCCACATCTTCTCTGACAAGTTCCAGCCACTCGGCATCCACCATGTCGATTTTGGTGAGCACGACCAGGCCGTGCTGGATGCCGAGTAACTGGCAGATCTCCAGGTGTTCCCTGGTCTGGGGCATGACGCCCTCGTCCGCGGCGATCACCAACGCAACCACGTCGATGCCGGTTGCACCGGCCACCATGTTCTTCACAAACTTCTCATGGCCTGGTACGTCCACGATTCCCAGGAGCTTTCCCCCCGGCAGTTCAAGATTCGCGAATCCCAACTCGATGGTGATGCCGCGCTCTTTCTCCTCCTTGAGTCGATCCGTATCGATGCCTGTAAGGGCCCTTATGAGAGACGTCTTCCCGTGGTCAATATGTCCCGCTGTGCCCAGAACGAACTGTTTCATATGTTTTTCCTTTTGCGATCTGACTGGGTAACGTACTTAAATAAAGGGAATGCCCTCTGCTGTCAAGACGAATGCCAACCCAACCTCCCCCTGCGCCGGCCGAACCGCAAAGCCGGCGCCCGGAAATCCCGCCTTCGCCCGTCTAGGTGTTTTCTGCCGAAAATCGTTGCTGTCCAAACAATCATGCCTTTTCGGGCGCCAGCAAGCACAAAAAACGCGTCGTTTGAAGGGGGCGGCGGGATCTTAGACCGGAAAGGGGGGGAGTGAATAAATGGGCGCATTGTCTAATTTCATCAAATCCTTGTGTGGGCTGAATCATCCTCCTTTCTCGATAACACTCATGGGCGTGGCCCACTTTTCTCTCGACTTTCCCCATGAATCCTTACAGACCGTGATTATTTTAAATTTAGAGGCGAGATCTTCGAAAGCGGAGAGGAAGGAGTTGGGATGCCGGGATTTTCCTCGTCACGCGGCGCGTTGACGGGGGGAGACAGGTGGAGGTCGAAGGCATGCCGGCGGGATGAAATGCAATGAACGATGAAGAAGTCCGCCTCCCCGAAAGGAACGATGAGGAGAAATGGACATGAAATGGACTTTGCTTCTTATAGGATTGATTATCATAGGGACGATCATGGCCGGTTTTCAATACTCCGGGAAGGGTCGAACCGAGAGCCAAGGAAAGGAAATCCAAATGAGCGAAAATTTTCGAACGGCTACCTTTGCGGGTGGATGTTTTTGGTGTGTGGAATCGGACTTTGAAAAAGTGGAAGGCGTGGTAGAGGTGGTATCGGGCTACACGGGCGGCCATAAAGAGAACCCTTCCTATGAAGAGGTTTCCGCCGGGGGAACCGGGCATGCGGAAGCGGTGCAGGTGATTTACGATCCGGAGAAGGTTTCCTACCGGGAGTTGCTCGGCGTGTTTTGGCGGCATGTGGACCCCACCGATCCCGGCGGGCAATTTGTGGATCGGGGAGCCCAGTATCGAACCGTCATATTCTACCACGACGATGAACAGAAGCGCATTGCGGAGGAATCCAAGAAGGAACTGGAAAACTCCGGAAGGTTTGATAAGCCCATTGTGACCGAAATCGTCAAATTGACCAGGTTCTACAGAGCGGAAGACTACCATCAGGACTACCACAAGACGCACGCCGTGCGTTACAAATTTTACCGCTGGAATTCCGGTCGCGATCAGTTTCTCAAGGAGGTCTGGGGCGATGAAAGCGAAAAAGTCGCAAACCCCGGAGATCATCGGAAATACACCAAACCCGGTGATGAGGAGCTACGAAGGAAGTTGACGCCGCTTCAGTACAGGGTCACACAGGAGGAGGGCACGGAACCTGCCTTCAACAACGAGTACTGGGACAACAAGAGAGAGGGCATCTATGTGGACATCGTCTCCGGGGAGCCGCTTTTCAGTTCCCGGGACAAGTTCGATTCCGGCACCGGTTGGCCCAGCTTCACCAAGCCCCTGGAGCCCGGAAACATCGTGGAGCGGAAAGACCGAAGCCTTTTCATGGTTCGCACCGAAGTGCGAAGCAAAAACGGCGATTCTCACCTCGGGCATGTATTCCCGGACGGCCCACCTCCAACCGGCCTGAGGTACTGCATGAATTCAGCGGCCCTTCGTTTCATTGCCAAGGAGGACTTGGAAAAGGAAGGGTATGGCGAGTACCTGGGCCTCTTCTCCGATAGGAGGGAGACGGAAAAGGAGTAATGGTTCAGAGGTTCGAGGGCTCGGGGTTCGGGGTTGGAGAGGGGGGTTTCCCTCAAACCCGGGCCTTCAAGCCGTTCGCGGTGAAGGGAAAACCCATGAGAACAGGACCCTTCTCGGATATCGGCTCAAGAGTTATGGCCGATCCACGAGTAAGATACGCGAAACAAAGCCGGCCATGAGCGGCGCGCAGCGCGGGCGTGTGCAAGGCGCTCGGGCGAAGTGTGAACGTCCCTGCCCTCTGAATCGTTCCAAAGAGTGAAGATCCCGAGCTCGCGGTATCATCGGATTTTGCGCATCGACGAGGCCGCTCAAGTTCCCGACCATCGAGCATCTCTTCGCAGGTAGCGTTGCGAAAGGCAAGCCGCCGGGCACATGCCGCCCAAAATCTCAAACCAGGTTAAAATCTTCCACGATGATCCGGCGGTCCCTCACTCCCAGGGACTTAAATTGCGCGATCAAGGATTCCACCATGGACGAAGGGCCGCAGAGAAAGATATTCTTGTCTGCAACTCCCCCTCTCACCTTCTGATCCACGTACCCGGCCGTGATCCTTCCCCGCTCTGAAGTCAGGTAAAGCTCGTAGTGGTGACCCCGTTCCTCAAATGCCCTGAATCCATGGAAATGGCTCATGCTCACTTCGTGCCTGATGTCGTCATCAAAGCTGGCATCCTGCTCGGTTCGAGACACATAGAAGAGATAGACAAGGGGGCTCTTCCATGTTTTGATCAACTCGGGGTGCAAGCGCCGAAGGCGCTCAGGTACTTCCCGGGTGTCAAGCCTTTCCTCGGAGTGAAGGGCCACATGCCACATCCCGAGAAAAGGTGTAATACCGATGCCGCCGCCGATGAAAACACAGTCCCGCTCCCCGGACAAAAAACGCTCGCTGAAATGCCCGTACGGCCCGTAAAGGGTCACGGCATCCCCTTTTTCAAGCCTGTCGAGGGTGCGGGTGTGATCGCCCGATTTCTTGATCCCGAGCTTGATAAGATTGTCAAGATTGTATCCGCAGGCGATTGAGTAAGGGTGGGGCTCAGAGGTGATCCCCTCCTTGTGGACGACCAGGTAGACGAACTGGCTTGGTTTGAAGTCCATTTTTTCCTCTTTTGGACTCAGGGTGACCTCAAGAACCTCCCTATGCCTGGTAAGGCTTGAAACCGTGTATTGAAAACGGGGCCCCAAGAACCGATAGAGGAATCGAATGTGGACGAAGCTTGCGAGAGCGAGGAGGAGGAAACCGTAGATCCAAATCCTCAGGAACGGATAGGCTGCAACGTCCTTATCCACAACGACAACGTGCGCCGTCACCAAAAGCAGGACCAACCCGAACCACTCGTGGGTCTTCTTCCACAGGTGGTAGGGAATTTTCACCCACAGGGTGGGAATCATTAGCCCAGCCATGAAGATAAACGCTGCCACGCCCACGTTTTGCCCCCACAGGTATCGGCTCCCCGCGGGCCGGCGGAAACCGAGTTCCTGCAGAAAAACGAGAAGGTCCGGGAGATTGTGGGCCGAAAGGAAAAGGGGATGCAGGATGATCAGAAAAAAGGACCACTGTCCGATACGTTTGTGAATCTGGTACACCTTGTCCAATCCGCCGAAGAATCTTTCCAACGGCGCGAATCTGCCGGCGAGGATGACCCCCCAACACATCAGCACGGTAGCGCTCAAGGATGCAGCCTTTGCAGGGTATTTGTAAGGATCTGAGAACCAATCCTGCGCATACCCCTTGCTCACGAGCCAGATCATCAGCGTAGCGCCCACGGTGACGACCACAGTCTTATTCGGGGACACCATACTTAATTCTTTCTTTTAGACCTAGGCCCGGGTTTCCCGACTTTCAACTTGAGGCCTGTTATGCCTTCCAGCTCCTCGATGAAACCTTCATCTCCCATGGGCCTGCCTGTTCTCTCGTGCTTCCTGAAAGCCTCCGCAATGCCCGTGTCCAGGGCTTTTGTCAGAAAAGACTTCCACGCCTCTTCCACCATCGCCACTAATGGAGCGGGGTCCACAAACCCATCCCCCCGCCCGGATATATGTGCCAAAGCACTGCTCCATGGCCACTTGTCCGGAGCCTCCACCAGTCCAGCCCGCACCGGATTCATCTCGATGTACCGGACGCAGCCAAGAAGGTGACTCTGTTGCATTACGCAAGAGGAAAACCTCCCCTACCACAGATGTCCACGCCAACCTTCACGGAAATTGACTCTTCGAGTATAGCGACGGTGTGCCTCCCCAATGGCAAGGCGCAGTCCATCCCGATCGGAGGGGACAACAACTCTTGCGATTCTGGCCATGGATGGAAACATACACGGCCCGGCCGCATGAAATCAAGAGTTAAGTATCATGTCCCCGGAATTTGAATTTGTATTGACAATAGGCACACTTTTTTTTAATCTGAAAAAATGGTGTTATTTGACTGGGACCCCGAAAAAAATGAGCGGCTGAAACGCGAGAGAGGCGTCTCTTTTGAGGAGGCCGCTTTTTCCATACAGACGGGGAAGGTGCTTGCAATCGTCAGGCACCCGAAAGTGCGATACAAGCATCAAATGCTTGCCGTGATTGAGATCAACGATTACGCCTATATCGTTCCTTATGTGGTAAAAGATGAAAAGATATTCCTCAAAACCATATTCCCGAGCAGGAAATACACAAAAAAATATTTACATGAGGAGAATAAAGATGGATCCCTTTAAACCCTTAGATGAAGAAGAAAGAGATCTGATGGAATCCATTGAAAAAGATGAATGGAATTCCCTGGAGGGGCCGGAGAAGGAAAAGGAGATAGAGAGACTCCAACGTGCGGCCAAGAATACCTTTACCAAAAGCGAGCGGATGAATATCAGGATTTCGCCGAAGGACTTGCAGGATCTCAAGATCAGGGCTTTGCAGGAAGGGATTCCCTATCAAACTCTTGTATCAAGCATCATACACAAGTACCTGAATGACCGATTTGTAGAAAGATAATCCGGGGACACCATACTTAATTCTTTCTTTTCGACCTAGGTCCGGGTTTCCCGACTTTCAACTTCTGGCCTGTCATTTCCTCCAGCTCCTCGATGAAACCTTCATCTCCCATGGGCCTGCCTGTCCTCTCGTGCTTCCTGAAAGCCTCCTCAATGCCCGTGTCCAGGGCTTTTGTCAGAAAAGACTTCCAGTCCTCTTCCACCATTGCCAAAAGTGGACCGGGGTCCACAAACCCATCCCCCCGCCCGGAGATATGTGCTGAGGCACTGCTCCAGGGCCACTTGTCCGGAGCGTCCACCAATCCAGCCCGCACAGGATTCATCTCGATGTACCGAATGCAGGCAAGAAGGTGACTCTCTTGCATCACGCAGGAGGAGAACCTCCCCTGCCACAGATGCCCACGCCAACCTTCACGGAAATTGACTCTTCGAGTATAGCGACGGTGTGCCTCGCCTATAGCCAGGCGCAGTCCATCCCGATCGGAGGGGACAACGATCATGTGGACGTGATTGGGCATAAGGCAGTATCCCCATACGGCGATGCCGTGCTTTCCGCACCACTCGGACATCAAAGCGATATAGAGACGATAGTCCTCTTGGGTGAAAAAGGTCTGTTGGCGACGGTTGCCCCGTTGGGTTACATGATGCGGATATTGGGGTACAACGACTCTTGCGATTCTGGCCATGAACGGGAATATAAACGGTCCCGGCGCAAAAGATCAAGAGTTAAGTATGATGTCCCCGGAATTTAATCTATTCCATGTCTTCCTGGTGTCTTCCTGAAAATTGAGCTTCCCTTTCGAATTTTCCCAGTTGCTGATTGTGGCCTGGCTCACCCCGAAGAGCCTTGCGAATTGAACTTGCGACATATTGAACTTTTTCCGCAGCTTCGCGACGCCCTTGCCGGTGGCGGGTTCGGTCGCGGCTGTCACCGGGGCCGCCTTCTTCGGCAACGCGCGGCTCTTCCGCCTTTTGGAGGAGGAAACGGTCGGCTGCTTGGCTCCCGTGGCTTTCGCCCCATGCCGGGTCCCCCTGCCGGTCTTTGGCAACCCCTTTGAGGGGGGTTTTACCATTGCCCTTGCTTCCTCTCCCCTCATCTCGATGCCGAACAGGTGCGAGAGCTCGTTCTCGGCAATGCGCCTGTGTCCATCGGTACCCGAGAGGCCCGAAACCGCCGCCATACCGGCCTCGGCGCTGATCAGCTCTTCTTGGTCCACCCCTCGCAAAAGGAAGAGAAGCTCGGGCTCAACGTCGAGTCTTGCTCCCACTGCGTAAAGGACCGCGGCCACGTGCTTACACATGACGGCCCAGTCGGGGCACGTGCACCGCAGGTTGATTTCGCCGGGATGTGGAAACAACCCGTTGTCGCGGTCGGTTACCACCGTCATCACGCTTTTTGAAAGTTTACCCTCGAGCAATTCCAGGAGAGATCCTATCTGACCGCCGCAGCGTTTCTTGACCTGTGCCCACTTTTTTTGAGAGAGTCTTTTGATTTCGATGTTCACGTTGTAGAGATCGGAACCGCTCACAATGGCGTTGACTATCCCCTCTGTGATCTCAAGGTGGCAAACCGACCCGTTGCGAACGTAGGTACGGCCCCGGGGCAGGCGGTTTTCGTAGTCGCTGAATTTCTCCAGGTGATCGCACCATGCCTGGCCCCAGAAGGATCGCGCGATCTTTCTGCCTTCAATCTTCACAGGCTGTATTTGCATCCCTTTTTTCCGGAGTTTCTCCATCTTGGTCAAAGCCCGAGCTCGCCGCACCGCCACGGGAACATAAGGTCTCCATCCATACCAGCTCATCCTTTCCTCCTACATCCCTGCTCTGTCGATGTTAAGGGACACCAAATCAAGTAGCTCTTTATCACTCATTTCCGTCAGCATAATTTCCGCACCGGCCTTTAGGATCCCCTCCGAAAGCTCTCTCTTTTCTTCTATCAGCTCGTCGATTCTCTCCTCCACCGTTCCACGGCAGATGAACTTGTGCACGAGGACGTTTCGATTCTGGCCGATACGGAAGGCACGGTCCGTGGCCTGATTCTCCACGGCCGGGTTCCACCAGCGGTCAAAGTGAATGACGTGCGATGCCGCCGCCAGGTTAAGACCCGTGCCGCCCGCCTTCAGGGAAAGAACAAAGAAAGGGGGGCCGTCTTCCTGCGCAAAAGCGTGGATCAAGTCCTTCCGCTTTTTTACCGGCGTACCGCCATGTAACATAACCCCCTCGCGGCCGAAGACCCCGGCGAGAAAAACGGCCAACGGCTCGGTCATCTCGCGGAACTGGGTGAACAGGAGCACTTTTTCCTGCCTCGATGCAATTTCTTCGCAAATGGCCCGAAGGCGCTCATACTTCCCGCTTTCCGCCGGCTCATAACGCCTGTCCCCCAGGAGATGGCTCGGATGATTGCAGATCTGCTTGAACTTGAGCAGGTAGGAAAGGACGAGCCCTCGGCGTTTCATGCCCTCGGTTCCATGGAGGGCACGGGCCAGATCCTCAACGGAACGAGCGTAGAGAGCCGCCTGCTTTCTGCTGAGGCCGCAGTAGGTCTTCACCTCGGTCTTGTCGGGAAGATCGGAAATGATGCTTTTGTCGATTTTGAGCCTGCGGAGGATGTAGGGCTGCACCAGCCGGCGCAGCGGGCCATAACGGTCTTGCCCGCTATGGTCAAGCCCCTTTAAGAACTCCTTGAACCTGCGCGATGAGCCGAGGAGCCCGGGGCAAAGGAAATCGAAAATGGACCACAGGTCGGAAAGCCGGTTTTCCACAGGAGTGCCCGTGAGCACGATCTTCGCCCTCGCCTTGACTCTCTTGACCGCCCTCGTTTGGTCTGCGGCAGGGTTCTTGATGGCCTGGGCCTCGTCCAGGATGACCAGCCCCCACTCCATGTCGAGCAACCACTTCTGGCGCAAGAGCATCCCGTAAGTGGTCAAGACCACGTCCTTGCCTGCAAAAGCTCCGGCCGGGTCCCCGGCCATGAGCTCGATCTCGACTCTACTCGCCTCGGAAGGATGGACGAAACAGGCTTGGAGGCCGGGAGCAAACCGGTTCATTTCCTCCCGCCAGTTGGCGAGAAGCGAAGCCGGCAGCACCAGCAGCGACGGCCTCCCGTCATTCTCTTTCGCTCCCTTGAGACTCAACAACAGCGAGAGGACCTGGATCGTCTTTCCAAGACCCATATCATCCGCGAGGCACGCGCCAAGACCCAAGGAGGTGAGGAACCGCAGCCAGTTGTGCCCCACCAACTGGTAGGGGCGGAGGGTGCCGCGAAAGTTTTCGTTCGGTCCTTCGGAATCAAGTCTTGCAGGGTCGCGCAGGTCTGCGAGGACGGCCGAAAGCCAGGTTCCTGCATTCACGAATGCCCATTCCCGGTCGTTGTCCGCTGACCCGTCGTCCGCTTCCAGGTGCTTGGAGGTCCCTGCTAGAAGCCGCATGCCTTCAATAAAGGAAATTCCGTCCCGGCCCACCTCCTTCTCCACACGCCTCCAATGGGCCAGGGCTTCTGAGAGCCGTTCCCGGTCGATTTCAACCCACCTGCCCCTCAAGTTCACCAGGCCTTCCTCGGCCTCCATCAACTGGCGCCATTCCGCCTCCGTCAATCGCTCCTCGGCGAGCGCGAGCTCAACCTTGAAATCCAGCAGGGTATCCGTGCCCAGCCGCGTTTGTTTATTCTCCCCTACGGTGACAACCACGCGAGGCCTGGGACGCTTTTGCCACCAGTCAGGAATCCGCACCAGAAGACCGCTCTGCTCCATGAGGGGGACTTCCCGCAGGAAACGATAGGCCTCCTTTGGTGACCAGGCGAGAGGATGAAACACATCGCCGGACTCGACCAACTTCCGGATAAAGGAGCTTTTCTCCGAGGCCGCTTTTACTGGCGAAAGCAGATTGATCAGAACTTTCCTCTCCCGCCGGCCTGCGTAGTCTTGCAGGGCTCTCCCGAGGGGCCTGTATTGTACCTGCCCGCCCCTCGAAAGGCCGGGCGCATAGGTGGCAAGAAACGCAAAGGGGAACCTGGGGTCGTTTTTGTTCTCTGCAAGATGAAAGCAAACGCGTCCCACCTGTTGCCAGATCGGGGCATGCTTTTTGAGCCACCTGGAAAACCCCAAACCCGACGTAGCGACCTCTTTCCTCACCCACCCGTCCAGATCGATCCAGAAGTCGCGAAGGAGATCGGTGTTCAAATACTCTCCACCCACCATAGGGGGTGCCGCGTCTTGGAAGCTTTTGATTTCGTCCGGTGCGGGTGGGTCCGTGGGATCGAGGCGGTCTCCCACGGACTCGGGTGTGCGGCAGAGATTGGTGAGATAGCGGGAGGCGAAATCCCGCCAGAAGGAAAGGGAAGGAGACAAGGGCCTATCCGGACTCGAAACGGCAAGGGCGAAAAGACCGGCGGATTGGCAGGAGGAGAAGGACTCGGCAATCTTTTTCAGCCAGGTTCCGGACGTGACGGTTCGCTCACCTTCACCCGCGATCAGCCGAAGACGGCCGGCCGGCGTCAGAATAAGATCACAATCCAAGTCGTTCAACTCCCGCCGTTATTTTCCCTTGCGATCCTCTTCTTCCCTGCGCCCGGGAGTCGAAGAGGAAGAGCTTCGTAACTCCCGCTTTTTTTCTCTCAACCGCTCTTCAGAAAAACCGAACGGCCGCTACACAACTTTGACCGGAGTGATTCCCGTGGTCTTTCGAGCTCTTTTGCCGCTCCTACAGGGTATCCCCATAGTAACCGAAGCGTTGCAGAAGTCAACCGTGATATGGCCTTGGAAGCACGGGCGAGTCGAAGAGTTAACTTTTTTGAAATGCCACTGCAAAATTACCGCACGTGGATAAATAGAAGTTACGAACCTACCCTTTCCGCCCTTTTTAGCCAGTTCCCTTCGGTGGTGGTCACCGGTCCGAGGCAGGTCGGTAAGACCTCGCTGGTCCGAAGGGTTTTTCCGGACCTGGAGTATGTCTCCCTGGATCTCCCCGCCCTGGCCGAGCAGGCAGAGAAAAAAATGTGATTACCAGTTTATCGGTTTAAGACGCAACATGCTGTTATTACTATTTTCTTTACCCTGGCATGAAACTTCATGGGGCCGGGGGGGGTTTCTTGAACGTTGTTAAAATGCCCCTCGTTCCCCCCTTGTTATGGTGGTGCCCCGCGGCGCCCATGGAAGCTCTGACCGCCCAGAGCCTTGAAAGCGAGGGAGGCTTATTGTTCACCGCCAAGGCAATGCTCAGGAGAAAGGTTGTCAGGTTGGCCTGCGACGAAAAGCTCAGGCGCGAATTGGGCGAGAATTTGAAACGCTCCCTCGATGAAGCGGTGTCATGGGAAATAGTGGCCAGGCAATACAACCAGGCCCATGAACTTGCGCGGGAGGCCAAAAGGACCGGGAAAAAAGTGATCCTGGATCCGGAATTCTGAAAGAGAGGATTGACGGCGCGCACATTTTGGATGAAAACTAAGGGGCATCAAAAAAGGCGAGGATTGCAATGAAAAATGAAATCTTCAGGGAATACGATATTCGCGGCATCGTGGATGAGGACTTCGATTTGAACGATGTGGAGAGGCTCGGCCGAGGCTTTGGCACCTGCCTTTCAAAACTCGGCGGAAAAACCGCGGCGGTGGCTCGTGACTGCCGCCTCAGCTCGCCCGCCATTCGAGATGCCCTTGTGGAGGGAGCGGTGAGGGCGGGTATTGACGTGCTGGATTTGGGCGTCTGCCCTACCCCGCTTCTCTATTTCGGGATACGCCATCTCAATGCCGATGGCGGCATCATGATCACGGCGAGTCACAATCCGCCCGAGTACAATGGGTTCAAGGTCTGTATGGGACCGGATACGATCTACGGAGAAGAGATCCAGGCTTTCAGACGGCTCGTTCAAACAGGGAAATTCATCCAGGGGAAAGGAAGCGCACGCCGCCATGACATCCTCGAACCCTACATCCAGTATGTGGCCGATCATATCTCTTTGAAACGGCCCGTAAAGCTTGCGGTGGATGCGGGGAACGGAACCGCCGGAGCGGTTGCGGGCCCTCTTTTGAAAAAGCTCGGTTGCGAGCCGATTGAGCTTTTTCTTGAAATGGACGGACGCTTTCCCAATCATGAACCCGATCCCACCGTACCCGAAAACATGTCCACTTTGATCGATACGGTCCTCAAAAACAACCTGGAGATGGGAATCGGCTTCGATGGGGACGGGGACAGGATCGGGGTCGTGGATGAAAGAGGCAGGATCATCTGGGGCGACATGCTGATGGTCATCTTTTCGAGGGAGATTCTAAAGGACAATCCCGGCGCAACCCTCATCGGTGACGTCAAGTGTTCCCGGAATATGTACGACGATATCAAGGCCCATGGCGGAAACCCCATCATGTGGAAGACAGGCCACTCGCTCATAAAAAAGAAGTTAAGAGAGGAAAACGCCTTGTTCGCAGGGGAAATGAGCGGCCACCTGTTCTTTGCCGATCGGTACTTCGGTTATGACGACGCCATTTACGCGGCATGCCGCCTTCTGGAAATCGCGGCAAGGCGTTCCGAACCGCTTTCTCGCTGGCTGGCGGATCTTCCCGAGACTTACAACACGCCCGAGATCAGGGTGGATTGCCCGGAAAATCAAAAGTTCATGGTCGTGGAAAAGGTAAAAGAGAAATTGAGCAAAGACGCGGAAATCATTGATATCGACGGTGTCCGCATTGTATATTCCGATGGATGGGGCCTCGTCCGTGCCTCCAACACCAGTCCTGTTCTCGTCCTGCGCTTTGAAGCGCGGAGTGAATCCAGGCTCCGTGAAATACAGGGCTATATCCAGGAGGTCGTCAGGAAAGCCAAGGCGGAGGTGGATTGAACGATCTTCAAAGAACGATTGGAGAAACCATGCGGGGAGGAACGTTTCATGTCCGACTATCGGTTTAGCGAGCTCTTTAAACGGTATCACGGACACCCCATTATCGCGGCTTGGGACGTTCCTTACAAGGCGAATTCCGTTTTCAACGCCGGAGCGACCAAGGCGGGGGACGAAACCCTGCTTCTGATGCGCGTGGAAGACCGGCGAGGCATCTCCCATCTCACCGTGGCGAGGAGCAAGGACGGGGTCACCAAGGCGATCACCGGATTGTCGCCGCCTTTGAAAACGGATAAGGGATGGCTCATCCTCTAGGGGGGGTGCCGATGACGGCAAGCGGATGCCTTTACAGGCTCGGCCTGGGGCTCCTTGACCTGCAAGACCCGACAAGGCTGATCGCTCGCTCCGACGAGTGGGTTTTCGCCCCCCAGGAAGATTACGAAACCGGGGGTGACGTGGACAAAGTGGTCTTCCCCTGCGGATGGGTAACCGATGGGAATGATCTTCGCCTCTATCACGGCGGAGCCGATAAGCGCATCGCCCTGGCCACGGCCCGCGTATCAGAGATGCCGGATTGGCTGGACAAGCATAACCGGCTGGAATGGGAGTAACCCCATGAGAATCGCCATGCTCTCTCCCGTTGCCTGGCGCACGCCGCCAAGGCACTACGGCCCCCGGGAAAACATTGTTTCGCTCTTGACCGAGGGGTTGGTGCGACGAGGCCTGGACGTCACTCTTTTTGCCACGCAGGATTCCGAAACCGGGGGAAGGCTCGTGGGCGTCTGCCCAAGGGGATACGAGGAGGACAAAGACCTCCTGCCCAAGGTGTGGGAGTGCCTTCATATTTCGGAGCTTTTCGAGCGGGGCGATCAATTCGATCTGATCCACAACCATTTCGACTTCCTGCCTCTCACCTGCATGAAGATGACCACCACGCCGCTGCTCACCACCATCCACGGCTTTTCCTCCCCCAAGATCCTCCCGGTTTACCGGAAATACAACGGGCAGGCTTACTATGTGGCGATCAGCGAAGCCGGCAAAAGCCCGGAGCTCGATTACATCGCCACGGTCCATCATGGGATAGACCTGAACCATTTCACCTTCCAGCCGGAGCCGGGAGACTACCTCCTCTTTTTCGGCCGCATTCACCACGAAAAAGGGACCAGGGAATGTATCGAGATCGCGCGGAAGAACGGCATGAGGCTCGTCATCGCCGGCATCATCCAGGATGCCGCCTACTTTGAACATTCCATCAAGCCCCACCTGGATGGTGAAAGAATCGTCTATGTGGGAAGCGCGGGGCCGGAGAAAAGGAATGAATTGCTCGGAGGGGCCTATGCGCTGCTCCATCCCATCAATTTTGAGGAACCCTTCGGACTTTCCGTGATCGAGTCCATGGCTTGCGGCACCCCGGTCATCGCCGTCAACAGGGGGAGCATGGCCGAGGTGATCGCTCACGGAAAAACGGGCTACCTGGTTTCCGAGGCCGAGGAGATGGGGGAAATGATCCCCAGGATGAAAGAGATCGACCGGAGCGAATGCCGCAGGTGGGTGGAGGAGAAGTTCACGGCGGAGCGCATGGCGCAAGACTATATCCGCGTCTACGAGCGGATACTCGGGGAAAAAAAGCGGGAAGATCACCGCCCCTGGGGCTTCTACGAGGTTTTGTCGGACCGCCGTGATCACAAGGTCAAAAGGATCACGGTCTATCCAGGGAAAAGGCTCAGCTACCAGAGGCACCGGCAGCGGAGTGAACATTGGCACGTGTTGGCAGGAAAGGCCGTGGTGACCCTTGACGGCCAAGAGGTCATTCTCTCCGAAGGAGAATCCATAGACATCCCACGCGGCGGGGCGCACCGGATAGCAAATAGAGGCGACCGGAACATGGTGTTCATCGAGGTGCAGCGGGGCACCTACTTCGGGGAAGACGACATCGAGCGGCTGGAGGACGATTTTGGCCGGTCTTGAGCTCAAGGGGACCCTGGTTCAACTGGTGCCCGGGATCCTTGTCGCGGCCCTGAGCTTGTCGAACAGGCCGGAATCCAGGTTTCCTCCTCCTAATTATTGAGATGTTAGGACATTAAGTATATAGGTTGATAAAAATGATTTGAGATGCACTTAAATTATTTTGGGGCTGATCCAGTGTCCGAAATGAAATTGACGCTCGATACCCCGTTGCCTATGAGAGGGTGGTTCATTAGAGAAGAAAGGAGATCGGGCTATGCTACATATGAGGAAATATGCCGAATTAACACCGGATAAGCCGGCTTATATCATGGCTAAAACAGGCGTGGCGGTAACGTATCGGCAGCTTGAAGAAAGGGCGAACCGCTGTTCTCAATATTTCGTGGCTATCGGTTTGAAACCCAAAGATCATATTGCTATTCTTCTTGAGAATAATGCCCGCTTCTTGGAAATCACATGGGGCGCTCAGCTTGCAGGCCTGATCTATACATGTATCAGTACACATCTGTCCGCGGCCGATGCCGAGTACATCGTCAACGATTGTGGTGCGAAGGTGCTGATCACTTCGTTTGCGAAAGCGGACATTGCCAAACAGCTTCTGGCAAATACCCCTGCCGTGACCCATCGCCTCTGCGTCGACGGCCTCGTTGACGGCTATGCCTCCTATGAAGAAACGATGGCGGCCTACCCTGCCACGCCACTTCCCGAGGGCATCGAGGGTAGAGACATGCTGTATTCTTCGGGCACCACGGGCAGGCCCAAAGGAGTAATCATGAGCGCTACCCAGGATTATCCCTTTGGAGAGATACCGGCGATAAATGTTAGAATGATCGAACTGTACGGATTGAACCAGGATACGGTTTATTTGTCTCCGGCACCGCTTTATCATGCCGCACCGCTGCGCTTCTGCATGTGGAACACCCGTGTGGGTGCGACAGTTGTCATCATGGAGCATTTTGATGCCGAATGGGCCCTGGCTCTTATCGAAAAATACAAGGTGACGGTAAGCCAATGGGTTCCGACCATGTTTATCCGCATGCTGAAGCTGCCGGAGGCGGTAAGGAAGAAATACGATGTTTCAAGCCTCAAAGTAGCCATTCACGCGGCCGCACCTTGTCCCATTCCCATCAAGGAACAGATGATCGACTGGTGGGGACCTATTATCTATGAGTATTATTCCTCCACTGAGAGTCCCACCGTGACCATCATCGATTCTCATGACTGGCTTTCCAAAAAGGGTTCGGTTGGGCGCCCCATCTTCGGCAAGATTCATATCCTGGATGATAATGAAGACGACCTGCCGATAGGTGAGCCGGGACTGATTTGTGTGGAAGACGGCGTTGTCTTCGCATACCACAATGATCCCCAAAAAACCGCCGAGTCTCGTAATTCACGGGGTTGGAGTATAGTGGGCGACATCGGCATGCTCGATAAAGACGGTTACCTCTACCTCACAGACCGTAAAGCGGATATGATCATCTCCGGTGGAGTGAATATATATCCTCAAGAGGCAGAAAACTTACTCGTGACCCACCCGAAGGTCAATGATGCGGCTGTTTTCGGCATCCCCAACGAAGATTTGGGGGAAGAAGTGAAAGCCGTCGTGCAGCCCATCGATATGGCCCTTGCAGGACCCGAATTGGAGGAAGAACTTCTGGCCTTCTGCCACCAGAAATTAAGCAAAATCAAATGCCCGCGCAGCATCGATTTCGAGGCAGACCTCCCTCGTTACCCGAACGGCAAGCTTTTAAAGCGCCTCCTGAAGGATCGCTACTGGATGGATCGAAAAAAGTAGCAGATAAAAGATGATAAAGCAAATTTTAATCCATTTACAAATTGATAATAGTAAAAAAGCAAAGCTATACTGGACATGATAAAAAAATACATACCTTTCGGGAACCCAGCTAGTGTCGAGCCGGAAATGTCTTAAATTCCCTCCCCCTCGACGGGGGAGGGTTGGGGTTGGGGTTGGGGTGATAAGCCTTGGAAAATATTCAGATAACATTCTTCAGACTACCCCACCCCCAGCCCCTCCCACCAAGGGAAGGGAGTTTATGGATGGACACCAGCTAGCTGCCTCGAGTTTTCCGGTCGATCGACCTGGATAGATGAGGGTTCCATCCGATGCCGGCGTCAGAAATTTTGCTTCGAGCTTGCCGCTTGCAGGCTTCATGGAAATAACGATGAAGCCCGCCAATAATTTTAAAAGGAAATGACTTTGCCAGGGATGAATGCTACTTTAGTGAAAGAAAAAGAGAGATAAGCCGATGATTCTCCAACAACTAGTCAACACCGTTATTTTGGGATGCAATTATGCCCTCATAGCGATAGGGCTCACTATTGTATTCGGCATTTTAGGTATCGTGAACTTGGCCCACGGGGAAATCTTCATGATTGGAGCTTTTGTGGCCTTTTTTGCCGTGAGCGGATTACAGGTAAACTTTTTTCTTGCCTTGCTTGTAGCAATGGGCTCGATGGCTATCTTGGGAATAATTATAGAGAGAGGCCTCTTCCGAAAGTTGCGCGGAGCAGCCGAAGTAAATTATTTTATTCTTTCAATCGGTCTTCTTATCGTTTTGGAAAATGCCGCACTTTTGCTCTGGGGAACAGATCCACACAGCATGAATCTTCCAACTTCCTCTGAGGTTATTGAGTTAGGAACAGTAGTTGTTACTACACAACGGTTAATAATCGTAGCAGTTACTGTCACCATTATCATAGCATTACATTTTTTTATCAAATATACAAAAATGGGAATGTCCATGCGAGGCGTCGAACAGGATTTCGAAGGTGCCACCACAGTGGGAATTTCAATCAATAAGGTTGCCTCGTTTACTTTTGCGTTGAGTGCTGCACTGGCTGGCGCAGCGGGGGCCTTAATGGGTTCTCTTTATATCGTTCAGGCCACGATGGGTTTTTCTCCCCTGATCAAAGCATTCACAGTCGTCGTTTTAGGTGGATTGGGAAACATCATGGGAGCGATTGTCGGGGGATTGATTCTGGCTGCCGCGGAAATATTCGGGGGGGTTTATATTTCATCGGGCTACCAGGAGGCGTTTTCTTTCATCATACTCATCATCGTTTTATCGATTAAACCATCTGGTCTTTTCGGAAAGAAGCAATGAGGATAACAATATGAATCACAATAAAATAAGGTACATCAGTCCCATAATCGGTCTATTGGTGATCTTAATCTTGCCGTTTGTTTTGTCGGAATACCCGCTCCACTTGTGTGCCTTATCCGGGATTTGGATAATTTTGGTTTTAAGCCTCTGTCTGCTTCAAGGGTATATCGGCGAACTCTCCATGGGTCATGCCGCTTTTTTCGGCATCGGCGCTTACACTTCGGTGTTTATGACAATGATGGGGGGCTTTTCCTTCTGGTTGGCATTGCCTGTTTCCGGGATTGTTTCCATGATCCTCGGCTATCTCATCGGTTTGGTTTCGTTGCGCCTTCGCGGCCCCTATTTTGCGATGTGTACGCTGGGATTTGCAGAAGTAATCAGGATGATTCTCGTCAACTGGAAAAAAGTTACCGGCGGCCCGGACGGCATTATCGCCATACCTTCACCGGACGACATCATCCTTCCCTTTATCGGTTCAATTTCTTTTATCAACAAAATTCCAAATTATTTTTTGATTTATTTTTTTGTTTTGGTCACAATATTCGTCGTGTATCGTATTGTAAATGGCTTGACTGGATATGCCATAATCGCCGTTCGTGAAGATCAGGACTATGCTGAGTGTGTAGGTATTAATACCATGAGATGGAAGCGATTCGTCTACTCGATCAGCGCCTTTTTTGCCGGCCTGGCAGGATCGCTTTTTGCTCATTATGTGCATTTTATCAGCCCTTATTCGTTTGGAGTTGGTGAATCATTCGATTTGGTTATCATGATTATTATTGGCGGGACCGGAACTATCGTTGGTCCAATTATTGGTGCAGTTCTTCTTACGTTGTTGCCCGAGCTTCTCCATGCAATTAAGGATTATCGCATGCTCATTTACGGGGCGATATTGATTTTCGTCATCATGTACGCTCCTGGCGGCATCGCGGGCTTACTGAAAAGTTTCACTAATCGCTATTTCCCAAGATTACCCACCAAAATAGGAACCTAAACACCATGGAGCTATTAAAAATAGACAACCTCGAAAAGCACTTTGGCGGGCTCGCCGCGGTAAATCGTCTTTCCCTGGTTTTAAGGCAAGGCGAGATATTGGGCTTGATCGGACCCAACGGCTCCGGTAAGACCACCGTTTTCAATTTGATTAGAGGAGTCCATCAACCCACGGGAGGCCGGATCTACCTCAGGGGAAAAGAATTGAACGGAAAAACAAGACATGAAATTGTGAAAATGGGTGTTGGCTGCACATTTCAGGGACTACGGCATTTTTCGAAGCTCAGCGTTTTTGATAATATCATGGTTGGATGCCATTGCCGCACATCCAGTTCTCTCTGGTCAGCTTTCTGGCGTTCCGTTGTAAAGACAAAAGCCGCCAAGCAAGAGCAGGTGAGAACAAAGGAAAAGGCCTTGGAGGTCATAGAGTTTTTGGGACTGACGCCTTACGTGCATGAACTTGCCGAGAATATTCCCCAATTCATGCAGCGACGTGTGGATATCGGCGTGGCCATGGCGACGGAGCCTTTGCTCCTGCTTTTGGATGAGCCGGCCGCAGGTCTAAATCATACGGAAACAATCGAACTGAACGAGTTAATAAATCAAATCCGCAACCAGAAGAAAATATCCGTCTTTCTTATTGAACATGATATGAAATTGGTTATGGATGTCTGCGAAAGAATCATCGTTCTAAATTACGGACAAAAAATCGCTGAGGGTGTACCGAAAGAAATTCTGGACAACGAAGCGGTGGTGGAGGCCTATTTGGGAAAGGAGAGTATTGATTTTGTTACGCTTGAATAACGTTCATGCATACTATGGTAAAACGGAGGTGATTAAGGGATTGTCTATGACTGTGCAAGACAAGAAAATTATCACTTTGATCGGGGCGAACGGTGCCGGAAAGACAACTGTTCTAAAGTTGATTTCAGGATTGGTACGTCCTAAAAGTGGCACAGTCGAATTCGACGGGAAACAGATACAAAACCTTTCCACAACAGAAATAGTTAAGATGGGCATCAGCCGCGTACCACAAGAAAGACGGATTTTTCCCCAAATGACAGTCATGGAAAATCTGATTCTTGGTAGTTATGTGATTAAGGACAAGGCACGCATTAACGAACAGTTGAATCTTGTTTTTCATCATTTTCCTCTTTTGCAAAAAAGAATTAAACAAGACGCCGGCAATTTAAGCGGGGGGCAGCAGCAAATGCTTGCTGTCGGGCGAGGCTTGATGGCCAATCCAAAATTGTTGATGCTTGATGAGCCCTCTTTCGGTCTTGCCCCACTCATTGTTCTTGAGATTGCACGTATCGTCATTGAAATTTATAAGAAAAATGTGGATGTTTTGCTGGTGGAACAGAACGCTAAAATGGCATTGAATCTCTGTCATTATGCGTATGTAATGGAAACCGGAAAGATAACGATGGAGGGAACAGGGAAGGAACTTGTCAATAACGATGAAATCATCGGCGCGTATTTAGGAGGAAAAAAACGCGTTCTTTAACCGAAATCCCGCTGAATTCGGTCGAAAAAGCCCCCGATAAAAAGTAAACGATCACAGGGTGATGCGGCATTTTCTCCCGATACTCAGATTTCTGGATGCCCGCGGCGAACTTCATGCCGGGACAGCCTCGTTAACTCCGGCATGACGGAGTGCCAAATGCCGCGCCACTGGTAAGTGAGCTTGTAGGGTTCTTTGCATATCAAACACTTATGGGGCGGCCGTGTGAAAATCGCTGGCTCGTTTTTATAAGTTACTGATTTCATGCGGTTTGTCCGTTTTCAGGCGGTCAACTGCGGATCTTCGGCAAGCTAACACAAACTTATTTTTTTGTCTTGACAATTCAGTCTAAATTCGAATATTTGGGAACTTTAAGATAATTTGTGTTTACCTTCCTTTCGTAGGACGGCTGAAACGGCCATGAAAATGAGCATATCGAATGCTTGACGCTTTTCAACAGAAAATCGGTTCATCCGGTAAATGCCGGGGTACCCTCATGGATAAAATACAGACGGAGCTTGAAGTAAATATTGTCTCTGAACCCATAAGCCTGTCGTTTGAGCACCTTGATTTTATTGTTGAGTCCTTCCAAGGGACCAGTTGAGATTCGATGCTTGAAGTAGGAGAGCAACCCGTTGTAGTGCCGCT